>Ga0307426_1000253_pt1 | contig 36110 bp, 31 predicted proteins | sample SalMarWE160340MG_FD_202165 | JGI IMG/M metagenome (GOLD analysis project Ga0307426, IMG submission 202165) | Salt marsh sediment microbial communities from the Plum Island Ecosystem LTER, Massachusetts, United States - WE1603-40 | ecosystem: Environmental > Aquatic > Marine > Intertidal zone >...
ATTGGTTACTAACCGAAAGAAACGAATATTACTATCGAGATCACCCTTTTTCAATTCAGCTGGATGAAAGATGGAAAAGCGAATTGAACTCTCAAGATCAAGAAATTATTCTTTTAAAAACTGGTTCTTTGTTCAATGAATTCTCATGGAATTGATATAGTTTAATATCTTGATGAAATCATAAAATTATTAATATTTTAGATTATTTTCTGATTATGATGAACTCAAGAGAACGAATACAAGCAGCCTTAAAATTTACTAAACCAGATAAGGTGCCTATTTTTGACATGGTTTCTGGTGATCTAATGCCTCTTCCAATCGTTCACTCTAAAAAATGGAGACCAGGATGGAATGAAGGTGAAGAAGGATTATTTCCTCATGTAAGAGGGGCATATAATTGGGAAAGACCTGATTGGGCTATTGAAAATCCTGAATACCAAGGAAATAATTGGAGAAAAATAAAACATGAAGAGATTGATCAATGGGGATGTATTTGGAACATGAAAGGTAATGATCAGGATATGGGTCATCCCGGAAGACCATCTCTTCCCAATTGGGATGATTTTGAAAATTATATCTCAAAATATACCCCTGATGCGAGTGAAGAAAGCAGATATGAACCAGCTCTTCAACTCAGAAATATGGTGGAAAATGATAGATATTTTACACTTAACTTGGTTAGTCATGGACCGTCTCAAGTTGTTGCCGCGATGAGGGGTTTTAATACATATCTTATAGATCATAAAAAGCACCCAAAAGAATTGAAAAGAGCGTTACAAGTAGTGGCAGATTATCACGTAGATATAATGCGATATAGCAAAAAATATGGTTTAAAAGCAGATGGAATTTGGGTCGTGGATGATTTAGGTGAACAAAAAGGTCCATTCTTCAGTGCGCGAACTTTTAATAATTTATACGAGGATTCTTATAGAACAATCATAGATGAAGCTCATAATTTAGATTTGGATGTCCATCTTCATTGTTGTGGTAAGATTGACCCATTGTTAGAGCCATTAATAAAATGGGGATTAGACGCAATCGAATTAGATAGCCCACGAATGAGCGGATATAATGATTTACGACCATATCGCGGAAAGATAATGTTCTGGGGCTGCGTTAACATTCAATCTATTTATACACAAGGAACTCCAGATGAAGTAGAACGTGAAGTGTGGCACATGATGAGAAATTTGGGCACTAAAAATGGAGGATTTGGTGCTTATTTCTATCCTACTCCTCGAGATCTCAATGCACCTCGGAAAAATATTAAAGCTTTTCAAAAAGGATTGCAAAAATATGGGAATTATTCTAAGATTCCAGAATCTTGGTGGGAATATCCCGTTCCCCTAAAATGGGACAATTCTGTTCCTCCTCTTCCTCCTATAAATGAGTAAGGTATCTTCTACTTCTTTTTATCTCTTCCTATTTTACTGATTTTATATAAAAATTTAAGATTTAAATATAAAAAGTGGGAGGTTAATTTTTTAAAATATAACCCAAAATTCCACCAATCAACAATAGAATTGGTTCGACGAAGAGAAAAGTCTTCATAGTAGCGGAAAATATCGCAACAAGTGCTATAAGTCCCGAGATTAACATAATAAGGGCCCCGTAAGTTCGATTTTTAATAAGACCATAAATTGCTCCAATTAAGCCTAAAAATCCTACAGCAAAATTTGTGACGAATATATCTAATGGGGAGAAAGAGGGAATCCCAGAAATTAAAAGTAATATACTGCCAATTATTCCCACAATAGGAGCTACGAGCTCTATTCCTTTAGCTTCCATATTTTTTCACCTTGCTAAATTTTATATATTTCATAATGCAATTATTTTGAGGATGTTTTAAAATTTCTCTTTTTTCTTTTTATTATAATCTTAGAAAAGAATTTGCTAAAAATTATTTTATAATAGTTTCCCAATATCACATAATTACATCTCGAAAAATAAATACATCAGAGATGTAATTAAAGATATGGGGATGAAATATTGCCCTAATTGCATATCATCCTCAAGACAGAAAGAGCAAATTTATTGTGAATTTTGTGGTTCTGAACTTATATAAGGATTTTTTTCTTTAAAAGTTTAAAAAGATAGTTAAGAGCAAAAAGAAATTAAAGAAAGAAATTAAAATATGATTTCCCAGTCTATAGAATTTTCACTTTTAAACGTGATTTCATTGCCAGAGACAGTGTAATCTGTTATTTTACCATTTACTTTTACAGTTTTCACTTTTACTAATTCCTCCTTTTTGAGAGTTAAAGAGATTTCCCATGACCCTCGATTCTTAGGATAATACCATCCAGAATAACCAGATTTTTGCTTTTGAAACTTTATTAATGACGATTGGAATGAATATTCATCTTTAGGAAATTTTGGTACGAATTTAATGCCTTTAGTTGTTAATTGCAAGCCTATCAAATGGATTAACGTATATAGTGGCCAAGCATGGGGATGAAGGTTCAAAACGGGGAAATCTGTCCAATTAATTCCCATTGAAAGTAATCCTTCTTGTTTGTCCTTAGGATTTTTAGTCAAGTAAAATTTATCAAATAAAGTATGTCCAGGATATTCAGAGTATGACGAATTCCACGTATCTGGTCCACTCCAAATGCCATACCATATATCAGGGTAAATGGATGATTTATGAGCAAAAGTGTTTTTCTTCCATTCATCATAAGCTAAATTACCAGAGGTTTTGCTTAAAGCCCATATTAAAGTACCATTGATTGATGGCCAGATTCCTGCATTAGTGGCGACTCCAGCCGTTTCTACTTGATTGTCTATTGTCTTACTAAGTATTATTGCTCCAATTGGGGAGGGTTTTCTATTTAACTCATTTATGTTCTTGATTAAAGTTTCTGCTTGAGGTAAATCCAATATTTCACTAATAAGTGCCCAAGGTTGTGGTTCCAACCATAACATGTCATTACCAACCCATCCCAGTTCCTCAGAGAGCCAGGCTCGTTTGAACCATTTTCCGTTCCAGTGATCTTTTAATGGTTTGATTAATGAAACCATATATTGTCTAATTTCGTCTGATTTTTCTGTGAGTCCAATAAAGGATAGCATTTCAGAAAACTGAGAAAGAACATATATAGCCATTGCGGTGTTCAATATACTTTCTCCAACTTTTTTTACCTCGTCTTGCTTATTCTCTGGAACAAAACCAGTTATTACTAAATCATTCCAATCACAGCTAGCAACCCTTACTAGACCATGCTTTCCTTTTCCAATCACTTTAACAAAATATTCATAAGTAAGAAATAATACATCCTTTATTGTTTTCATTTGTGCTTTTCGACCATAAATGGGATACATTGAAATTTCTTCATTTATAAAATCGGAATCCCTTGTTAGTAGGACATAATCACTAATTAGCCAAATCAACCACAATTGTAAATCACTTGGATCCAATAAGGAGGGCATGATCATTCCACTTCCAGTAATCCCATAGGGGATTTTTCCATCTTCTTGAATTTCTTTCAAGGTATACCTTATAATTTCTTTAACAATGCGAGGCTCTATGAAGAGAAATGGCAATGCATGTTGTAATGGATCTCGAGCAGCACCTTGAAATCCAATGATGTATTGATACACGTGTCCTTGAGAAAGTATATGCTCGTTAAAGTAATCATCGTAAGTCATCGCTCCTCTCAAATAATAATAATTCCAAAAAAGCTCTCTGTCGATCCATAAGTCCTCATTCATATCGAGTTTAATACGGTTTTCTTTCCATTTATTGCAAGATAATTTGAAGAGATTTGGCAGGCTAGCTTGATACTTTTTGATTAAATCATTTAATTCAAATCCCTCGGGAATGTATCCATATGCAAAATAGATTGTTTTTGAAGCTTTAGGTGGAATTTTAACTTTGCGTTCTATAATTAGACAGGAGTTAAAATCACTGATTTCTTCATTAAATGATCCGTTAACATTAAGACCATCTGGATTTTGAGTGCCTCCTTGTCCAAAAAATAAGGACCCATCATTTTGTACAGCTGTAGTCTTATCGTCTAAAGAAACTAAGAAAATTGGAGGGGGTTTTTTGTCTTCAAATGAAGCTTTTTTTCTTTGGACTGGTATTCCTTTAATTCTTTCCTCAAAATTTAATTGTTCCTCCAATTTTGATGATTTTTCGTTATATTTTAGATTAACCAATCCACGACCGTTATCTAAAATTATAGATTTATTTTTATAACTTTTTTCCAATTGTATCCTGTAATTTTTGAGTGGATCAACTTTCTTCTCTTTAATTGCATCTAAAACTGCTTGGAATGAAAACTGAAAATTAAAGCAGCCCCAATATTCAATCCATTTTAAATCTATAGTCTGAAGTGTATTATTGCAAATTTCTATTTGAGAAATTAAAACGGGATCATCTCCAAATGGTGCGAAGATAGTTTGATTTACTTTATAGTTTTGGTTAGAAACTCGCTTGGAAACATAACCGATACCAAATATTCGTTCAAAATTCGAGTTTTGACCATTATAATAAGTAGAAATCGTGCTCTTCCCATCAGTGAGGTAGCCAAATCCACCTGCGTATTGATTAAGTCTTGGATCATAGTAATTCAAATACTTTGGAGCCCCCTCATCTTGTCTTACCATGACATAACCATAATTAGAAGCCAATCCAACAATCCTGTCATTACCTACAAGAAAAATATGATCGGTAGGGTCTCGCCATATATCGTTCATGGGAGTAATTGCTTTAGGATCTTTGACTTGATTGCACGTATATTTATATGCAGGCAATCCATTTTCATCTTTAATCCATTTTCCAAAATAACCATTTCCAAATTCAGATTTCATCTAATAATCACCCTAATTTCATAATTTAACTTTAGAATTCAATTAATATAAAATTTATAGGAGAGGTAATAAATCTTTTAATTCTCCTTCATATGTTGGCGTTGGAGTAGTAGGCTCTAAATTAGTATTATTACTTGGAACCAAGAATGTTTCGCATCCAAATTTACGTGCTACCATGTCTTTATTTTCATCTCCTACCATCAAACATTCACTTGGTTTAACACCAAGCATGTTAAAGATCTGGGTAAAGTATAACTTATTTGGTTTACTAGCTCGCATGTTTTCAATCGTGGTTATAAATTTGTAATTGAAATCACCTACACCTGCCCAGTCAAGCCTTTGCTGGATTGCAGTTAAGGGAATCACTGGTGTTGTAGCAATAACCACATCATATCCGTTCTCAAAAGCTTTGGAAACTACTGGTCGAGCATCTTGTTTAATTTTAGTATAGATTTTTAATTTGATAAATTCTGTATCATAAAAGTCATCAAAAAGGTGATCTACTTCTTCTCTCGAATGACCATTAAGGGGAAAACAAACATGCTCAAAAATTTCCTCATTTGTCATCCTACCATCATTTTGATCAATTTGATTTGAAGCTTCTAGTAATAAAGATACAAATTTACTTGGACGAATGAGGTCCTTGAATTTTTCTGAAAGAAGTTTCATATAGTTAGGAACAAATCCTTTTAAATCGACATCAATAAGCGTTCCATCAAGATCAAACAAAATAGCTTTGATATTTTTTAAAGTCATTTATTTTATCCTTTTAATTATTTTATAACGTATTTTCATAATCAGAATATAATTTTAGATTTCCTTCAATAACTTCAAGATAGCTTTTCGCGTCCCTGCTACTACTCCTGCCACGCCACCACCAGATTCACTCTGTGCTCCAACATACCATAAATCTTGAATAGGTGTATGATGGGGAGGATTTTGTTGATTCATGATTGGAGCTAATCCTCCAAAACTGTGCTTCTCGACGAATATGCGAGATTTAAAATCCAATGGAGTCATTATCACCTTCGTTTTAATGTGTTTTCGAAGATCAGGAATTATTTTTTCAGCCTCTATGAGTAGTTTTTCTGCAAGTTCTTCCCTTCGTGAAGCCCAATCACCATTACTAAGAACAAATGGTGCAATAGTGTAAATAGTAATAGCGTGATGTCCGGGAGGAGCCATTTTAGGGGAGTGTAATGAAGGCAAATATAATAAAAATCCCTCCTTTCCCTCATGATAATCACCCGACCTACACCGATTGACTGCTCCTTCGATATCATATGTACCATAATAATAACATAAAGCTGCACGCTGGTATGGAGTTGGATCCAAATCGATACCCAAATGTACCATTAATACAGATTCCATATGAACCAGATTTTGTACATTTTCTACAAAATCTGAAGGTAAGTATTCCTTTCCTACTAATTCAAAAAAAGTTTTATGAGCTCCTCCACTTGCAATTACAATATCCGAATGAAATTCTTCCCCACTTTTAAGTTTCACTCCAATTGCATTATCATTCTTTATCAAAATTTTTTCAACTAAACAATCAGTTTGAATCTTTCCTCCATTTTCTTTGATGTAACTTGCAAATGCGTTTACCAATTGCTCGCAACCATTTTGGATGTAGTGATAACTAGGTAACTTTCCACCCTTAATTTTTAGTGGTATGCGTTTATCAAAAGCTGTCTCAACATTCGAGACAGGAACTCCTAATCCGGGGAACTCGCTTGGTTTTACAACAAAGTCAGCAAGGATTCCCATAAATACTGCTTTCAATTTTGGTTCGTTAAAAAAAGAATCCATAAGTTCAGCAGCACTTTTATCCATATACTTCTTAACCCTTAAAAATTTAGGTAAAAGCTTTAATTTTAACCAGATAGAATTCAAACCTTTTGTCCATTCTAACCGATTGCTAATAGCCATAAGTGTCATTATTTGATCGTAAAAATGATAATATCGATCTAACCCTTCACTTTCAGAAGGGAATAGTTCTTTAAAGTATTCTTTTCGCCAATACTTCCCTTTATACTCTTTTGGATGCCATATCGTAAAATCAGGAAGAACTTGCCCACGATCTTCGTTAATAATATTTATTTTATCTGAGATTCCTAATTCAGTTAAAATTTTTCCAAGTTTTTCGTGAGGAGCTAATCCTTCCAACAAGAGGGGACCAATATCCCATGAAAACCCATCTTCATGAATTGTGGCTGTTACACCTCCAATTTCTGAATATTGTTCATATATTATTACAATATGACCTTCTCGACACATGTAGGACGCGGCAGTAAGTCCTGCTAATCCGGAACCAATAATAATGACTTTCATAATTATTAGAATAAAATTTTTTTAAGATTCAAAAAGTTTAATGGAATTAAAATATTTTTAAAATCGATATGAAAATTGCCGTAATAGGTTCAGGTTTATCCGGACTTACGTCCGCTGCACTTCTTATAAAGGAAGGTCATTCTGTAACTGTATATGAACAACACGCGAAAATTGGGGGAGTAACTGCGACGATTGAGAAGGATGGGTTTTTTTGGGATTGGGGTCAGATGTTAGTTCCAGATCTCAGTGAAGGAGAACCTGGAAGGAAAATCCTTGAGAGATTAGGAATTACAGAAAAAGTGAGAACTTTCAAATCTTACAGAGAAAATTACTTTCCTGACTTTTGGATTAGAAGACCTAAAGAATTTAAAGGTAACAATTGGAGAGAAAAATATTTAAAAGAGCTTTTCCCAAAGGATACTAAGGGATTGGATAAATATTTTAAAATCTATGAGAGAATCCATGATGTAACCGCTATTATTAACAAGGAAGGTTTTTTTTCTAAGCTTAAACTATTCCTAACTTTCCTTCCAATCATAAGAAAAAAAGAATGGAGTGCCCAGAAATTAATGGATTATTGCTTTACAAACAAGAAACTCCAAGCAGTATTCATTGCTATTTTAGCGGATTATGTAATTTCACCAGAAGTCTTTCCGGGTTTAATCATCCCTACAATTAACGCGGAATCACAATACGATGAAAGGGTTTCTCTTGATTATGGAAGACATCAACATAGGCAATCTTGGAGTTTTGTAGAAAATGGCATGGAAAGTCTCGTGAAAGCAATCGCTGGATATATATTGGATAATGGTGGAAAGATTCTTACAAACACTGCAATAAATAAAATTAATATAGAGGAGGATCGTGTTAAAAGCGTTCTGCTATCTAATAAAGAAGAAATTGAAGTTGATCTCGTATTTGCAAGTGGGGGTGCTAAAGAATTGTATTTGGATCTCATAGGAAGTGAACACCTTACACAAGAATTTATCAATACTTTTATTGATCCTCTTTACACTACTGAATCTGTATTTATGGTACATTTAGGTGTAGATTATGATCCTTCTATTTATCAAAATGACGCAGCATTATGTTACTATTATTTTACTTATGATATTGATAGAAGCATAAAAGAATGTAAAAAAGGAATCTACCACGAAGGAAACGATGGTCTATTAGTATACATTCCTTCAAAACATTCACCTGAAATGGCTCCTCCGGGACATCACGCTATTACTATTTACACTATTGCACCTAATAATCCTAAAAATGGTAGCTGGGAAGATAAAAAGGAGGAGTGGGCTGAAGAACTCTTAATTTTAGCAGAAAAGTTCATTCCTGGACTACGAGAACATACTAAAACAAAAATAATTCTTACTCCAGAAGATTTCCAAAATCGTGCACATTTAAAAAATCATGCATTTGGAGGAACTGTTCCACATCTTAAGATTCCACCACCTCAACATAAAACACCAATAAAGGGTCTTTGGTTCGTAGGCGCTCAGAGTGAAAATTTTGGGGGTGTCGTGACTGGAATGATAGGAGCAGAAAATGCAGTTAAAATGCTCTTGAAAGATAAATCTGTAACTACGCAAACTTTTAAGAGCGTTTCAAAATAAAATTTCTTATCGAAAGGGGTAATCATGATTAATTTTAATTTATTGCCTGCAAAAAAACCAACATTTTATTACATTGGAGTTTCAACAACAAAATCATCAATAATGAGGGTTTTTCCTAAATGGGCTGAATATTTAGGAATTGGTGGAACACAGATTGTTGGAATTGATTGCAAAATACATGATGATCCCAAAGTATATAGGAGAATTGTAGAATTTATAAGAAATGATAATAATTCATTAGGAGCTTTGGTAACCTCTCATAAGATCGACCTATTTAAGGCTACTAAAGATTTATTTGATCATTTTGGTGCCTATACTAATCTCCTTGGAGAGTTAAGTTGTATTTCTAAAAGAAATAGAGAACTCTGGGCACATGCTAAAGATCCAATAACGAGTGGTCTATCTTATGAAGCATTTATTCCTAAAGATCATTGGAAAAAATCAAAAGGCGAAATTTGTATAATGGGTGCGGGAGGTGCTTCTTTAGCGCTTACAACTTACTTGATTGAAACAATGAGTAAGACCGAATGGCCAGAGAAGATTCATGTAACTAATAGGAGTAAATCCCGACTTGAAACTATGAAAAATATACATTCTCAAATTAATCCAGGGATAAAATTTGAATATCATTATTGTCCGATTCCGGAAGATAATGATGAAATTGTCGGTAATTTAAACCAATATTCCTTAGTTATCAATGGAACGGGAGCTGGAAAAGATTTTCCTGGATCTCCACTATCAAATGCTGTAGAATTTCCTGTGAATGGATTTGCATGGGATTATAATTTTAGAGGAGATTTAATGTTCTTAAAACAAGCTCGTGCTCAAGAAAAAGCCAAGAAGTTACATGTGGAAGATGGTTGGGTTTACTTTTTGCATGGATGGTTGAGAGTAATCGCTGAAGTTTTTCACTTGGACATTCCCACGAGTGGTCCCAAGTTTAAAAAATTATCAAAAATTGCTTTACAAGTGAAATAAAAAATAATGAGGATTTACATGAAAGATAATAAATCATTCTCAATTAAATTTAATTTGGAAGATGGACGTTCTCCAGATCGAACTCCCACAAGGAGGATGCTTTCTGATATGAAAGGTATATATTTAGATAATAAAGCATCTGAAGAAATGCTTGGTAATGGAGATAAATGTATTTATGAATTCTTTGAGCTTGGTATTCCTGAAAAATCCAGTGATCTAGCTTTTGGTACTACAATTTTATATTCTGGAAAAGTGGGTAACGAATTTTTTATGACTAAAGGACACTTCCATAAAAAACTTCAGACTGCAGAAGTGTATTATTGTGTTAAAGGACATGGATATTTACTCATGGAAGATCCTGAAGGCAAAACAGAAATTCAAGAAATGACTCCGGGTATATCTGTATATGTTCCACCTAATTTTGCTCATAGAAGCATAAATATCTCAGATACAGAACCATTAATAATGTTTTTCGTGTTTAGAGCAGATGCAGGACACGATTACAAAACAATTGAGACACAAGGTTTTAGAAAATTAGTAATTGAAAGAAATGGAAAACCAGATATAATCGATAATCCAAAATGGAAGGAATAGACGCATTAAGTGAAGAAAATTTATGAATAAAGTTTATATCGGGTCAAGAACATTAACCCTTAAAGGTCATCCCGCGTTGCTAAGGCTAGAAAATGCTGGATTAGAGGTCATATTTGGTCCTGCAGGAAGACGCCCCACTGAGGAGGAACTTCTTAAAATTTTACCAGATTGCATTGCTTATTTAGCTGGAACTGAAGAAATTTCAGAGAAAGTATTAAAATCTTCACAAAAATTAAAAGTCATCAGTAGAAATGGTGTTGGGAAAAATAATATTGATCTAAAGGCTGCAAATAATCTTGGTATTGAAATTAAAATTACTCCAGGGTCTAACGCTCAAAGTGTTGCAGAACTCGCAATATCTCTAATGTTAAATGCAGTTAGGAATATTTCAAATCAAGATAAAGATTTAAAAGAAGAAAAATGGAATCGAAGTAAAGGAATAGAAATAGAAGGGAAGACACTTGGAGTTTTAGGATGTGGTAATATTGGAAAACGCGTGGTAAAAATGGCTCTAGGCTTAGGAATGAAAGTTTTAGGATATGATCTGTATCCCGATCAATCATTTTGTCCTTCAAGTGATTTCCAATATGTAAGTTTAAACGAAATTTTCAAATTATCAGATATTATCAGCCTTCACATTCCTCCGGGAGAAAAACCGATTATAGACCATAAAGCTTTGTCATTGATGAAACAAGGTGTTTATATCATCAATACCGCTCGAGCAGAAGTCGTAGATGAATTGGAAATAATCAAGGCTTTAGATACAAATAGAATCGAAATTTATGCCACAGATGTTTATATAAAAGAACCTCCTGAAATTAATGTACTAATTAGTCATCCACGAACGATATGTACACCCCATATAGGTGCATATACGGAAGAGAGTATTAATCGATCAGTGGAAGATGCTGTTGATAACATTTTGATGGTGGTCGGTAAAGATGTCAAAAATTAAAATAACTACTGAATTCATTAAAAACTTAGAGAAATTTATTGAAATCAAATCTAGCCCTAAAAATGAAATACAATTAGCTTGGATTGGCCAAGCAGGATTTATATTTAAGTATAGAAACAAGATATTAATAATTGATCCATACCTATCGGATTATTTATCAGAAAAATATAAGGATAAAATATTTCCTCATATTCGATTGATGAAAATTCCAATATTACCCCAAGTTATTTCTACTGTTGATTATATTTTATGTTCTCATGCACATTCTGATCATATGGATCCAGAAACGCTTTCAATTCTAAGTGATAATAACCAAGATGTAAAAATTATCTTACCCGCAGCGGAATTGGAAGAAGGATTAAATAGAGGTGTTAAATCTCATCAAATTATCCAAGCAGATGACGGAAAACTCCTTAATTTAGAAAACACTATAAAAATCATTGGAATTGCTGCTTCTCACGAGAGTCTTAAAGTGAATGAAAAAGGAGAACATTATTTTTTAGGATACATTTTTGAATTTGAAGGGATCCGAGTTTATCACTCTGGGGACTGCATACCATATGATGGATTAACCTCAAAATTGAAAGAATTAGAAATAGATTTAGCTTTATTACCAATCAATGGCCGAGATGAATATCGGCTAAAAAATAATATTGCTGGGAATTTTTCAGTGTTAGAAGTTATGGAAATATGCAAAACTGCCAAGATAGAAAATCTCATCGTTCATCATTTTGGCATGTTCGCTTATAATACAGTAACAAGAGGAGAATTAGAAGAGCTGAGAGCTGCTAGTTCCACTCAACTCCAAATAATAATCCCAGAAATTAATGTAATTTATAAAATTAAAAAGAAATAATATATGAGGTCTAAATATGGATGTAATTAAAAAAATTGAAAAATTAAAACTAATCCCCGTTGCCGTTATTGAAGATTCTAAAAACGCTCTCCCTTTAGGAAGAGCTCTTATGGATTCGGGTTTACCAGTAGTTGAAATTACATTTAGAACTGAAGCAGCAACAGAATCAATTTCAATAATAAGAAAAAAATATCCAGAAATGTTAATAGGAGCTGGTACGGTACTTACGATTGACCAAGTTAATGCTGCAATGGACGCAGGCTCAGAATTCATAGTTACTCCAGGTTTTAATCCTACTGTTGTAGATTATTGTGTTCAAAACAAAATTATAGTAGTTCCTGGCCTTAATGCCCCTTCATTTGTAGAATGGGGATTAGAAAGAGGACTAAATTTTTTCAAATTTTTTCCTGCTGATCTTTCAGGAGGAATAAAAATGCTTAAATTAATCTCTGGACCATATCCCACCGCTCGTTTCATGCCAACGGGTGGAATCAATGAAAATACTCTTACTGATTATCTAAAATTAGATAACGTTATAGCATGTGGGGGAAGTTGGCTCGTAAATAAGGACTTGATATCATCAGGCAATTTTGAAGAGATTAAAAACTTGACAACAAGAGCACTTTCACTAATAAAATCAGAAATCGGATGATTTTTTTTAGAAATTAATCCACTTAAGGTGAGGAAAATTATCAACATCTTAGCAATTGATATTGGAACTCAAAGCATCAGAGCTGGGATTGTTAATATAGAAGGTACGATTTTAGCAGTTTCACAACAACATCAAGAAGTGAATAGCCCAATACCTGGCTGGGCCCAGCAGAAACCACATATTTGGTGGGATTTAACAAAAAAAGTAATTTCTGACGTAGTAAAGAACTCAAAAGTAGATATAAATACCATTAAAGGCGTATGTACTTGTGGGCAGATGCATGGTCCAGTCGGTATTGATAATAAGGGGGAGATTACTACAGACTGGACACAAATTTGGATGGATAAGCGATGTGAGGATATCTGTAATGATATACGAAAAAATTTTGAAGAATCGAACCTAAGTAAAATCACTGGAAATCCTATTACAACTGGCTGGCAAGGCTTTAAAATTAAATGGATTAAAGAGAATCAACCTGAGATATACCATAAAACTAAATGGTTTCTCGCTCCAAAAGATTTCATTAATTTTCAACTCACAGGGGTTGCTAGTACAGATCCAAGTGAAGCTTCAGGGACATATCTTTATGATTTCGCTACTGAAAAATATTCAAATATTATAGCTGAAGTTTTAGACCTTGATCTTAACAAATTTCCACCCATTAATAACTCTTATGCTACTATTGGAAAAGTTCGAGCAGAAATCTCAAAGGATTTAGGAATTCCCATCAATATCCCTGTGATTGCCGGTGGTGGGGATTTCATAGTTTCTTTATTAGGGATAGGTTTAGTTTCGGAAGGAACAGCCGTTGATATGACAGGAACGAGTACCCTCTTTGTCGTTCAAAAAGATAGACCTGTAATAAATTCCTCTGTCCAAAATTTAAAACATGTAATTAAGGGGTGGATTCCATTCACGATGTTGGATACTGGGGGTTTAAGCATGAAATGGTATAAGGATTTCTTAGCTTCTGTTAATTCAAGGGAAATTACATATGAGCAAATGATAGAAATGGCAGAAAAAGTACCTTGTGGAAGCGAAGGGTTGATTTTTTACCCTTACTTGTTAGGTGAACGCCGACAAGAGAATGTTCACGCAAAAGGATGTTTTTTTGGATTAACCATAAATCACACAGCAGGTCATTTAGCAAGATCTGTAATGGAGGGGGTTAGTTTAGCACTAGGTAAAGACATTCAAACTTATAAAAAAGTAGGAGTAGACATCAAACAAGTGTTTTGTGTTGGTGGAGCAACTCGAAATAAGTTATTATATCAAATAAAAGCAGACATCTCTCAAATCCCCCATATTTTAACGAATGAACCTGAGGCTAGTTTGAGAGGTTGCGGTCTGCTTGCAGCTTACGGTTTAGGATTTATAAAATGTTTCAAGGAAAATGACATTAATGACAGTATCATTATTGAACCAAATAAAGCCAAAAAAATGGAGTATAGAAAATTACAGTTAGAATTTAATAAATTATATGATTATTTATTAGGATATTGGAAGTGATAGTTTCTTCCTTATTCATCAAAAATTATGGAGTAAAGTATAAGATATGTTTTTCATATATTCATATTTAGTGATTTAATATAAGAAAAAAATTAATAACCTATTTTTAGGAAATTTACATATACTAAAAAAGAATAAATTTAAACTTAATATTATGACTGAAACTACAGCATTAGAAATGGTTGATAACGCGAGTGATAGAATTAAACGGCTTCGCAGTAGATTGCTCGATGATATGCCTTTCATTTCAATAGAGCGGGCTAAATATTACACGGAAATATGGAAAAAAACTGAAAATAGTGACATCTCATTAAATGTTCGTGTTGCATTATCAATGAAAAAAGTTTTTGAAAAAATGGGAGTTAGCATTGATCCTGATGATAGAATTGTGGGCACCTGGACAGAAAATTTCTTAGGGATTCCTATAGACATTGAACGAGGATTATTTAATAGAGTTTTTGAGGTTGAACTCGATAAGAAATCAATGAAAAAATTTGCTAAAGAGAGTAATAAAGGTTTCATGTCATACATGATTGATAAGTACGGTTCTGATGGGTTACTTAAAACTCTAGATCACTCCAAAAGTATAGGAGTTGCCATGCCAGAATTAGGGATAGATACATTAGACAGCCGGAAAATTAATCCATACCAGATTAAAGAAAAAGACAAGGAATTACTTCTTAGAGAAATAATTCCTTATTGGAAAGAAAATACTATAGCTGATAGATTAGGAAAAGCTTTTATTGAGAATAATATATATCCGGGAGAGTTCGGAGATTTTATACAGAATTTACCTCGATCTACTGGTCAAGGTGATATGGTTACTTCAGTTGGTTCAGCTCTGGGAGTATGGCAAGGGCATCTAATACTCGATCATGAAAAACCAATTCATAAGGGTTTGTTAGCCATGATAAATGAAATTCAAGAGTTAATCACTAGTAATGAAATATTTTCAAAACGTGAACAAGATTTTCTTGAATCGATATCCATAGCTCTTGAAGGAGTGGTGATTTATTCGCAAAGGTTAGTAGAAAAACTCGAAGAAGAGCTGAAAAGCATTTTAGATCCTTCCAAAAAAGCGGTATTAATCCAATTGTTAAAAATATGCCAGAAAGTTCCTCTTCTTCCAGCAGAAACATTTAGAGAAGCAATTCAGTCGTATTGGACTATTAAAACCGCTGTTGAGTTAGCGATGCCTTTTAATGTCCATTCACCAGGTCGACTTGATCAGATTTTCTATCCATTTTATAAAAATGATATTGCTAGTGGACAAATCACCCCTGAGGATGCTCGAGAGCTTTTAGAAGAATTATTTTTAAAAATTATGAGTCATAACATGCGTCCATATTCTAACGCTTCAAGTGATTTTAGTCAACGGTATGAAGGATCCGAACCAGTCACATTAGGAGGATTGACAATTAAAGGAGAGGATGCAACCAACGATTTAACCTATGTAATGTTAGAAGCAGCCGATCGTTCGAAGGCTTCCTTAAATTTTGCGGTACGCATTCATAAAAATAGTCCTGAAAAATTATTAATGAAAATTGCAGATTTACATTATCACGGTCTTTCTAGTGTATCGTTAATGAACGACGAGATTTGCATTCAGAGTTTATTGAATAGAGGATTTAATAAAGAAGATGCGAACGGATACGCTGTTACAGGGTGCGTTGATATGTGCAGCCCAGGAAAGACAGGAGGAGAAGGATTTTCTTCAATATTATTGTGCCGAACCCTTGATTTGGCATTGAGAAATGGCGATTCACAAACTCTCGTGGGTTTAGTCAAGAACGCTGGTTTAAAAACGGGTGATCCGGATAAATTCTCAAATTTTGATGAGTTTTTGAATGCTTTTTTCATCCAATCTGATTTCATGATCAAGAAAATAGTTGATGGTTCTACAATTCGCGATAAATTATTTGCCGAATATCTTCCAGCTCCATATATCTCAGCTTTTATGCAAGGTTGTCTTGAGAATAAAAAGGATATAACGGAAGGGGGCGCTATTTACGATTGCGAGGGTATTCTTTTCATGACGAGTATTGCCAACACCGTTGATTCATTATACGTTATTAAAAAACTAATTTTTGAACAAAAGAAATTCACTTTCAAAGACTTGATTAATGCAATCGATAATAATTTCAGCAATGGTTATGAACATGTACATAAACTAATATTGGATTTAGATGGAAAATGGGGTAACGGTTATCCCGAATCTGATGAACTTGCGAGAGAAGTGACTTCTCACATGTTTAAAGAGACTTACAAATATAGAACTTATAAAGACGGTTTTTACGCACCGTTTATCAATAGTATGACAACCCATACCTATGATGGAAGAATTTCCATCGCAACACCGGATGGAAGATTAGGAGGAAAACCATTTGCTGCTAGTTGTAATCCTTATAATGTCGAGAAGCACGGTCCTACTGGAGTATTGCGATCTGTATCCGCTTTAGAATATGAACATGTAATGGGATGTGCGGTCAATATTCGGATGCATCCTTCAGGAATCGGAAAAACTAATGAATCGAAAAAAAAATGGATTTCATTGATAAAAACGTACTTCCATTTAGGGGGAGAACAACTCCAACCCACTGTCGTATCTACTGAGGTCTTAAAAGCAGCACAAATTAATCCAGAAAGTTATCGAAATATCATAGTTAAGGTCGGGGGTTATTCAGCGTATTTCACTGACTTGGGAAGAGAAATTCAAGACGAAATAATTTCGAGAACGGAACATACCATGGTTTAATGAGTCCAATGAACGGAATTGTGTTTGATGTCCAAAATTATGCTATATATGACGGCCCTGGTATCAGAACTATAATTTTTTTAAAAGGATGCCCTCTCAAATGTCAGTGGTGCCAGAATCCTGAATCGCAACTATTACTTCCGCAAATGTCTTATTTCGAAGAAAAGTGTCAAGCTTGTGGTAATTGCATGACTGCTTGTCCAAATAATGCTTTATCACTTATTAATGGAAAAATTATAAGAAACCTTAGTTTGTGTACTACTTGTGGAACTTGTATTAGTGCCTGTCCTAATGGTGTCATGGAAAAAATTGGAGTTGTAAGAGGTCTTGATGAATTAGTAGAAATAGCATTAAGGGATAAACCTTTTTACGATAATTCTGGGGGAGGGGTAACTATTTCTGGAGGAGAACCTACTACGCAAATAGATTTTCTTCTAGAATTGCTCAAGGCATTAAAAAATCAAGGAATTCACACTGCAATAGAAACGTGTGGGTATTTTAATGAAAATTTAATAAGCGAATTAGTCAAATATGTGGATTTATTTCTATTTGATATTAAATTGGTTGATACGAACAAACATAAAAAATTTACAAACGTATTTAATGAAAAAATTCTCACAAACTTCTCTAAAATTCTCTCTAAAGTAGGGAGTGAAAGAATTATACCCCGAATACCATTAATACCAAGTGTTAATACAGATATAAATACAATTCAGCAAATTATAGCCTTTCTACATAATGTTAACTATAATGGTATAATACATTTAATGCCCTATAATAAATTAACAAAGACAAAATATGAAAAAATGGGAATGGAAAGCTTTCATAAGGATTTTGGAAATTTAACTGATAGTAATATACATGAAATAACAAAATTATTTGAACAGCACTCATATGAAGTTATTATTAATCATTAGAAAAGTAATTAATTGATCATTTTAGACAAAAAATCTCACAAATCCTTGAATATTTTAATAATACTAAATTGTCATGAACCGTTATGTAGTTTAAAAGATCAATAATAAATGTTATTAAAATCCATTAATTTATTGTGATAGAAACCTTCGTTAAGACTATGAAAATCGAGCTTGGAGATTTAAATAACGGCTCCGTGTATGTTGGAGACAAGTTAAACGTTAGGTCTAAATTTATCTTTGAAGAAGATACATCTATTTTATGGAGTGGAATCCAACTTATAACTAATCCTCCATGCGCCAAAGAACTACAGATTGCTAAAGCAGAAATTTTTTCCAAGGGGGATTTTGAATCAGGAGAATACATTCGAAATAGAACAATGCTCATTAAAAATAATGTTGTCCCAACCATAAAAAACCGTAATTTAGAATATATCATTAAGCTTATTATGCGACAACCTCATCCTATAAATCCAGGTGATGATTTACTCATTAATAGAACTCAGAAAATAGAGATAAGATCGAAAGGTCAAGGTGTACAAACAAAAAAATCAAATCCAATATCTTTTTCTTTATCGGGATTAAATATCAATCTGTCAAAAGACATATTTAAACCTGGAGAGACAATCAAAATTAATTTTTCGGGAGAAGATCTTAAAGAAATAGAAATACGACTCTTGCAAGAAGCAAATTTAATATGCAATTGTGATGCTTATGGTCAAAATTGTAGAAAAGTACAAAAACTTCCTCCTGCTATTGCGGGAGATGCAAAAACAACGAACGTTGAAAAAGGGTTTTTATTTCTGAAAATTCCAGAAATTGCTGAACCTTCACATAATTATGTGTGGGAAGCCCACGAAAAGGAAGATTGGGGATTCAAATTTGGAGATTACTCCAAATGGTCATTAAAAGTAATTGGGAAACCCTTGATAGGTCGCGATAAGATGAAGTTTAATATCCCTATTACCGTTGTATCGAAACCCGTTGATGAGGCTAAAATTGGAGTTAGTCTTTTTGCTGGTCAAAATTCGAGTGCACCAACTTTATTTGAAGGACTCTCGTCAAAATTTCAAAAAGTGTTTAAGATTATTTCTATCGATTCAGACATGGATAAATACATTGTAAAAATCAAGAATGCATCAAAAGATAAACTCCATGGTGTAACGGTTAAACTTTCAGGATTACTCGAAGGATTATTCGAAACCATTTCCACTTTAGAAGGATTTAGCGAATGGAACTCTGGAGAAGAGAAAGAGATCATGTATGAAACAAAACAAAATGTCTCTGCTCTTATTACGATTTTAGAAGATAACGAGCAGAAAAATATCAGACTTCAAACATCAGTATCTTCCGATTTTTTCTAATATCCTCATTAGATCATTAAAAGTACTATTACCTAAGACTGTAAGAATCTATTTAGTTTTAATCTTGGGAAAAACTTCAGAGTTTTTTATTATATTAATGAAAATCAATCTTAAGATGTCTTCAAAGCTGCTAAGGATATTTTCTCCATTTACAGCAATCGTGAACTTAACCTCCTTATTTCTATAAGTCTTGAAATTGATTTTCTTCAGGAAAGTCTCTGAACTAAATTTTTTTGGTAAATCTTGCTTGTTAAATGCGATCACTAAGGGGAGATTTTTAAAATTATCATCAAAATATGTTTTTAACTCATTCCAAGAGACTATATTCCTATCAAAAGCTGAGATTTGAGAGTCCGCAACAAAGATAATCCCATCCACGCCTCTTAAAGTTATTGGTCGTGTAACAATATAGAAATCTTGCCCAGTACACGAATATAAATTAAGTTTAAGCAACCACTCTTCGTTTTGAAAGGAGATTATGCCATAATCAAAAAATAATGTCCTCCTTACGGTACTTTCTATGCTGCAAAGCTCATCTCTTTTTCCAAAATGGTCAAACAAGGTCTTGATTGATGTAGTCTTACCAGATAAAGCGGGACCATAATACACAATTTTTAATTGAATTGTCTTCTCTAAGGCGTCTATTATTATAATTTTATCACTTATTAGCTTATTTTTAATTTTTCTAAAAATAAGTTTAAAAAAGCCGAGATTTTCAGTAGCTGTATTTTATCAGGTGGAATTTATAATTTTAGCATTATTCCTTGAAATTCAATGGAAATGATACCTCTTAAAATTAATATTTCCAATTCTCTTCTTAAAATTGGCTCTTCTAATAAAAGATTATCCTTTAATCTCAACATTTCGTTAAACTCTGCAATAGAAATTAGTTTAATATCCTTATTAATTGATTTTAATCTTTCTAAGATTACTTTTTGATTATATAATGAGCGAGTATTAGAATCTAGTTGATATAATTTGTGAGTTAAATTATAATCAAAATCTGATGTTTTATCAAGTTCTTTGAGATGCTCAAGAAGTACAAGTGCTTCTTTATATTTCTCCTTTGCCATCAAATCTTGAACATCGTTCAAGTTATTTGCAAATTCATTAGGTTTCATTTGTATCGTAATTTTCTTATTATTTTGATAATGAGTTTTTGATTGAAAAAATACTTTTTTATTCTACACCAAGAAAAGCAAGGTCATAATTAATAACAATAGAGTTATATTTCTTTAAAAATTATAATGCTTTTAAAGTGTTCTTCCATTTTTTATTAAGAAACGGTTTATATACGAACTCTTATTTATTATTATAAGAAAAAATTACTAATTCACATGATTTAAAATGGATAAAGAAAAAGTTAAGCAAGTAATTGATAAAATTCGCCCTCAGCTACAAGCCGATGGTGGAGATATCGACTTAATCGAAGTAACAGACGATGGAGTTGTGAAAGTTCGGCTGCTTGGCCATTGTGCAGGATGCATGCATGCTCAGCAGACTTTAACACTCGGTGTTGAAAGAACTCTCAAACAAATTATTCCTGAAGTTACGGAAGTTGTTAACGTACCTTATTAGATATAACTCTATCATTTTTTATTTATTCTTTTTTCAGTATATATTTTTCAAATTTTACTAATTATAGTCGTAATAGACAAATGATAGAGCTCGTTTCGTTTTATCTAAAATTTGTTTAGATTTGATCATAAAGTTAATTATGTTTGCATAATTATTCACCATATTCTATTAATTTAATGAAAAATTATGACTGAACAAGAAAATAAACCGAACACGAATACTGATTCTTCCGGAGATGAAGAAAGAAACTCGAGACGATCACGAAGACCCGTTAGAAAAACGCAAGCGCAATTAATTCAAGAAAAATTAGGAATGAAACAGGAAGATATATCTGATATTGAAGAAAAATTATTCATTGCTCGTTTTTTAGACTATTTTTCTGAAGAAACATTAGACTTCATTTTCAAAGATAAAAGTGTTGATAAATATCTTGAAAAACTTACGTCGAAAATTGAGACCTTGGGAACAAATGAAGACGACAAGCTTTTGAAGATAAAATTTGAGGAAACAAAAATAGATAAAATAATACTCCAGGTAAAAGCACGAGCAGAAGCAGCAGCTACTGAAAATGGTTTTAACACATCAGCTGACAAGAGACTTCGCAAGTTAAGCTTTATGGTGACTATTCCCTTATTAGTAGTTATTACTGTATTAGCTTTTATTCCTGGTCTCGATTACACATTCATGTTTCCTATTTTATGCGTTTTCTGCATGCTTCCACAACTTTTAAAGGGAACCGTATTAAGAAAATGGACAAGATTTAAAGAAGAGAATCGGAATGATATATATACTATAAATCGAGACGATATAGCTGTTTTAAAAAGCTATGTCCAAGAAGTTCTTGACAACATCAGAGACAAGCTATTGGATATAAAAGTGCCTCTTCAGTTAATTAAATTTGTTCTCCATAGTGCAGACTATGAAAACTTGGATTTGATCAATCAAAAAGCCTTCAAAGGACTAACTCAATACTACTATACATTCGCGTATCCTCCCGGAATGGAACCGATACCAATTCCTGAAAACTTAAAGCAACTTGATCAACCAATTTCGATTAAAACACAAAAGCCTGAAAAAGCTGAACAAAATTTCATTGTTCTAACTGAAATAAAAGCAAAAGAAGGAGTTATCGAACAATTTGCTCCACGTTTACGGAAGGAGATCGCGGGTCAAATTAATAAAATGTTAAACGAATCTGATTTTGCAAGTGCACCAATAGATTTCACAAAAATCATTCCATCATACGGAAAGGACGCTAATATTTATTGTGAATGTGGAGAAGTTGTTGAAATTATCAACGTGCAAATTTGCACATGGAAAAATGAATTTCAGTATTATTTATTTGAAAGTGCTCGATGTAATTGTGGCGAAAAGATGTACATTCTATCTGTAACTGATGATACTGATAATGTTCCAGAAGAGTTAAGAGACATTTTTTCGAGTTAATTTCTTTTCTTTTTTCTTATTTATTTGTTTTAATTCACTAGCTACGGTTTCATTTATTAGGAAATTATTTTTTCCTTTTAATTTTCGAATGCCAATCAAATAAAAGCTTATATCCCCGAACAGCGCGCTCTATTTCATTTTCAAAAACGGGAATTTTTAGATCTGAAGCAGATTTTATAACTCTTTTTGAACCATCACGTTCAGCTTGAATTAAAACGGTTATAATTGGTTTATTAGGATAAGATTCCTTGATATTTTCAAATATATTAAAATCAAATTCGATCTCGACAAAAAATTCTAAAGCTAAAATCAATCCATCAACTGAGTCATCTTGTAGGAGCGCATGTGAGGAAGTATTATAGATACCACATATTTTGGTACCAACGAATCGATCAGGTGGCCAATAATCAACAGGATTTCCTAAATTGCAAGTGGAGCCACCAACTTTATCTAGAATGATCTGTTTGTTTTTATTAGTTAGTTTTGCTATTGATAATCCCTGTTTACGCATTTCTTTAATTATAATATAGATTGCACCAGAACTAGGCCCGATGATTCCTAAATTAGGTCCTTTCGGTTCAGGACACCATAAAAAAATTTTCGCAAATTCAAATAATTCCATGTAATTTGATACCACCATTCCACCAGCATGACTTAATTGTTCCTCTCTTGAAATGTCCTTGCCTACGTAGAAGAATAACACGGGTTTAATTGGAGAAATATTTTTAACTGCTTCTATTATTCTATCCGTGATTTCTCTGAGAAAAAGTAAGATAATTTGAGTTGAATCATCTTGCATGAAATAGTCTAAAACATCCGCATCGTCTATATTGAACCCATAACCTAAATGAATCACTTTAGATATGGGTATATCTTGAGAAGGAGCCCACCATCCCATCGCACCTGCTAATCCTCCAGATTGAGCAATAAAACTAACACCTGCTTTAATTTTTCTATGTTTCTGCATTAAATATTGTCGTACGGGTATAATCGAAGTTGTGAAGTTATTTATGAAATTAATGATGCCAATCATCGAAGGTCCCATATAAGCTACATCGTATTCCAGACTCATTTTGTTTAATTGCTCAATAAGATCTGCATCTTCCTTATCAACACGCAATTCTGACTCAATGGCTATATTCTTCACACCAAATTTTGCTAATTTTTCAAAAAGAGAAGCAACGTTTTTACCTAAGACTATAACCGCTAGTTCAGGGATCTCTGGTAATTCCTCGAGTGAATGATATGATTTGACTCCTAAAATTTCATCAGCATTTGGGTTTAGTATGAAAATTTTCCCCTTATATAAAACTTCTAATAGATTTTTAAGGAGGGTATAACTGAACGTTTCCGTCTTTCGCGATACTCCAATAATTAAAATACTATTTGGATGAAAGAAAGGATCTAAATTTTTCAATATTAACTCTCAGACTGTTTATTTTAAATATTTATGATAATAAGAAATCGGCAAGATAAAAAATATAATGGTTATTTTTATTTACTCTTAAAAGAAAATTTTACTTTTAAATGAAAACGAATTTTACTTCAATTAAAAAACAATATTATGTGCTAGTTCAACAATAAGATTTCTTACATTAAACTCAATTTCTTTTACTAATATTTATAATGTAGCTAATTCATAAATGGGGATTTCCCTCCTCTTAGCAGCATTATATAAGGGAAGACCGGATCGCTTTAAGATCTCTGGAGTTTTATATTGTAGCACAACTACTTGACCACCACAAGAGATCTTCATGCTAGCTACTCTTAATCTATCTCGAACGATATCCAAGTTTTTTAAATGAGTCGCAACATCTACTATTATAGCCCCCGCCCGGACTCGAGCGCACACGCCCGTGGAACGGCCGAAACTGTTGCGCATACCACTTTGAACACGATCCGCGCCAGCGAATGCTAACATTCTATTTTCACGGTATTTCTGGAAAGGCTTTGAACGAATTCTCATACGGTAATTGAGTCTTCCTAGAATTTTCGTTAAGGGTGAATTTATTGTAATTCTAATTGCTTCTAAAGCATTTGAGGATACTTGAATTTGGTTAGAAACCTTTAAACCCAACACGATATCCCAATCTTCCCAAGCAATGTCTGTATTTCCACCCCAGTAACGTTGAATCTTTGATTCTGCACCTCCTCTCGCGTATTCTCTTCGATGGTTAGCACTACGCTTATGTTGAAAAGGGCGCCTGTTCCACTTCGAATAACAGTGCCATGGTCTTTTATGAGCCACTTAAATTCACCAATTCATTTTAAAATCTTTATTGTTTCTATAAAAATATAGTTATTAATTAAATGTGTAAGTATATTATTTTTAATAAACTTTATCCTAAGGCATAAAGGACGTTATATAATATCGATGTTTGATTTGAATCTTATTAGATTTATACTCGTTCTATAGTAATTATTTTAGCATTATTAGGAAGGGTAAAATACTAAGAAGAATTTTATTATAAATATTTTCACATATTTGTTTACTTTTTATTAAAAGTAGAAATATAAGAGAATCACTCATTTATAGCAATTGTAAAATTAGAATATTTTAAGAGGATTTTATTAATTAATCATTGTCATGCTTGGAATTACTTCAATTTTTGAAAAGAAGACTGAACTTTTATGTAATGGATTATTTCTTGATGAGAACTTAGTCGAACATTATCTCAAACAAGGAATAGAAATCGATTTTGGAAGGAAGGGTGGGGCCGGTCCAAGCGGAGGGAGATATTTCTTATTTGAAGACAATACTTTGGTCAATGTTGCACTATGGAATAATAGTAAACTGACTCCGTTGGTCTTAGGAGAAAAAAAAGGTAGGAGTTTTCAAATTATTAATAATAAAAATAAAGAAGCATTTGCAGATTTAAGATTAGTTCCTAATCCCGATTATTATGATCCTTCATGCATAACTTCGGATGGGATCCCCATGAAAAAAATAGCATTAGTTCACGGGATTGACTGTCTTTCAAGCACTATTTATCAAAAATGTGTGTATTGGGCTTGCGGAGAAGCCTGCAAATTCTGCGGAGTAGAATTGAGTTTACAAACTGATTCTACAATACTTGAAAAAAATGCTGAACAAATGAATGAAGTTATTGCTACTGCTAAAAAGGAAAATCGTTGTTCTCACATGACATTGACGAGCGGTACTGATTTCACACCCGATAAAGGAGTAAATAGATATAGTAATATGTTACGAGGAATTAAAAAGGAAAATCCCGATTTACCCCTTCATGTTCAAATCGAACCATTAGACAATTTAACTTTTATCAATCAGCTAAAAGATGCAGGAGCAGATACGATCGGGATACATATCGAAATCCTTGATGAAAAAGTTAGAAAAAAGATGACACCCGGAAAAGCCCACATTCCTTATCAATTATTCGAAGAAAATTGGACCCATGCTATAGATATTTTTGGAAAAAATCAAGTAGAATCTTTTATTCTGACTGGATTGGGTGAATCTCCTAATGAATTGATCAAGGATCTTGAAAAAATTATTTCTGTTGGTGTAATCCCTTTCATCACTCCAGTGAGAACTATTCCCGGAAAAACAAATTTTCCTAAAATGGAAGTGTCTACCTTAGTAAAAATCTATAGAGAAACTGCTAAATTGATGAAACGTTCAGGAGTAAATCCCTTGGAACATAAAGCAGGTTGTGTTAAATGTGGTGGATGTTCTGCCATAACCGAAGCTTATAAAAGCTTATAAACCGATATGAAATGGGATTCAAAAAAAAAAATCAAGCGCGCTAAAATGAAAAACCCTAATATCATTTTTATCCTTTCAGACCAACAGAGATTTGATTCGTTAGGTTGTTTTGGTCAAAAATTAAAGGTTTCTCCAAATATTGATAAAATAGCAGCAGAAGGTATACAATTTGATTATTGTTTTTCGAATCAACCTGTATGTGGTCCTGCAAGATCGATACTTCAGACTGGTAAATATGCTAGTGAGACCGGATGCTATAGAAATGGAATTGCCTTACCCATCAATGAACAAACTTTAGCAAAATCTTTTTCTCAAGCGGGATATGAGGTCGGATATTTAGGCAAATGGCACCTCGCAAGCACTATTGGAAGATGTAAAGATATTAAGCTTGAAAGAGTGAAAAACATGATTACTTCCATACCAGAACAATATAGAGGAGGATATAAAGATTATTGGCTCGCTAGTGATCTCTTAGAATTTACATCTAACGCATTTAATGGACATCTTTTTGATAACAAAAATAATAGAATTGATTTTAATGGTTATCGAGTTGATTGTCTTACGGATTTTGCCTTAGAATATTTATCTATACGAGATTATTCAAAACCATTATTCTTTTTCATCTCTTTTTTGGAACCTCATCAACAAAATGATCAGAATGCAATAATCGGTCCCAAAGGAAGTAATGAAAAATTCAAGAATTATGAAGTGCCGGGAGATTTGGAAGGAATGAAAGGAGATTGGAAACATTTATATCCTGATTATTTAGGATGTTGCAATAGTATAGATCATAATGTAGGACGCATTATTAATAAAATTAAAGAAGTGAACATGGAAGAAAGCACGATATTTGTATTTACAAGTGATCATGGTTGTCACTTTAGAACGAGAAACGGGGAATACAAGCGTTCATGTCATGATGCATCAATTCGGATACCACTGATTATAAATGGTGATAATTTTAAAGGAGGAAAACGGATTAGCGTGCTTGTAAGCTTAATAAATCTACCTCCCACATTACTTGAATGTGCTGGAATTCCAATTCCCAAATATATGAAGGCAAAATCATTACAACAATTATTAAATGATAATTCAAAGAATTGGTCCAATGATGTATTCATCCAAATAAGTGAAACTCAAGTTGGAAGAGCTATACGAACTCATAAATGGAAATATTCAGTAGAAGCTCCTGATAAAGATGGTATTCTCTATTCAAGAAGTAGAATATATGAAGAGACCTTTCTTTATGATCTTGAAAATGATCCATACGAAAAACAGAATCTGATAACTGAGCCAGAATTTATCGATGTTAGAAAGGAATTATCATCATTATTAAAACAAAGGATGATAGAAGCGGGTGAATCAGCACCAATTATCATTCCTCAAGATTCCTCAGATATTTATGTTCATTAATGGAAAAAGATTAATAACTTTCCAACCTTAACAAAAACTAGAATAGCTCAATTATTTTGAGATATAATATTAAATTTAACTGAGATGAGTCTAAATAATGACTGAAATTGATGAGCATAAAACTTTAAAACCCAAGAAAGGAGAACGTCAAGAATCGTTCAGAAATCTATCAGATATCGAAATTAAACGGCTATACACTCCTGAAGATATAAAAGATTTGAATTACGAAATGGATTTAGGAGAACCTGGGAGATTTCCATTTACGCGTGGAGCATATAGAAATATGTATCGCGGAAGATTATGGACGATGCGTCAATTTGCTGGGTTTGGTACCGCAGCTCAAACAAACGAGCGTTATAAATTTTTATTAGAACATGGACAGACTGGTTTGAGTGTTGCATTTAGCTTGCATACCATTTATGGTTATGAAGCAGATAATGAATATGCTTTAGGGGAAGTAGGAAAAGAAGGTGTAAGCATAGATACTTTAAAAGATATGGAGACTCTATTCAATTCTATAGATTTATCTAAGATTTCAACATCAATGACAATTAATGCACCAGCATCAATTTTACTTGCAATGTATATTGTTACGGCAGAGAAACAAGGTCATTCTCCTGATTTATTGAGGGGAACCATACAAAATGATATACTGAAAGAATATATTGCCCAGAAGTCTTGGATATTTCCTCCCGAACAATCCATGCGTTTAATTGTAGACACCATAGAGTATTGTACGAAATACGTGCCCCAATGGTATACCATTTCCATAAGTGGGTACCATATTAGAGAAGCAGGTTCTACAGCAATTCAAGAATTAGCTTTCACGCTAGCAGATGGTTTTGCTTATGTTGAGGCTGCAATGGAAAGAGGTTTGAATGTTGATGATTTCGCACCACGTTTATCATTTTTCTTTAATGCTCACAATAATTTCTTTGAAGAAGTATGCAAATATAGAGCTGCGAGAAGAATTTGGGCTAAAAGGATGAAAAATAAATATAATGCTAAAAAACAAGAGTCTTTACGATTGAGATTTCACACTCAAACAGCTGGTGTGTCTTTAACAGCTCAGGAGCCAGAAAATAATATTGTTAGAGTAACTTTGCAAGGATTAGCTGCGGTTTTAGGGGGGACACAATCACTTCACACTAATTCTTTTGATGAGGCTTTATGTTTACCGACAGAAAAAGCGGTAAAAATTGCATTAAGAACACAACAGATAATTGCCCTTGAATCTGGAGTTGCAGATACGGTTGATCCACTTGCTGGTTCCTATTATGTTGAATCATTAACTAATAGAATGGAAGAAGAAGCAGAAGCATATTTTGAACAAATTGAGGAACTTGGAGGGGTAATCCCAGCTATAAAAGCAAACTTTTTTCAAAAGGAAATTGCTAACGCATCATACAAGTACCAGCAAGAAATTGAAAAAAACAAAAGGATTATTGTTGGAGTTAATGATTTCCAATTACGAGAACCATGTTCTACTCCACTCTTAAAGATCGATGAACAAGTTTCAAAAGAACAAATCGATCTCTTAAATAAAATTCGGAATATTAGGGATAATGAAAGGGTAAAAGTAAAATTAGAGAAACTTAAAATTGCTGCTCAAGGTTCAGAAAATCTAATGCCATATATCATTGATTCTGTGAGGGAATACACTTCTGTAGGAGAGATTATAGCAACCTTAAAAGAAGTATTTGGTACATATGATGAGGACTCAATATTTTAAGAGGGAATAAAATGCCTGAAAATAGAAAGATCAAAGTGTTAGTTTGCAAACCTGGCCTTGACGGTCATGATAGGGGGGCTAAAGTAATAGCGAGGGCTCTTCGAGATGCAGGGATGGAGGTCATTTATACTGGAATTCATCAAACGCCTGATGATGTCGTGAACACTATTATCCAAGAAGATCCCGATGCTGTGATGCTTAGCATTCTTAGTGGGGCTCATAATGCCTTATGTCCCATAATAATGGACAAATTAAAAGAAAATGGTATCGATGATGTTTTGGTTGCCGTTGGAGGAATCATCCCTGATGAAGACAAACCGAACTTGGAAGCACATGGTTTAAAGGGATTTCATGGTCCCGGGACTGAATTAAAAGAAATCGTTGAATTCGTAAAAACTAATCTTAAGAGATAAAAAGAGAATGGGATACGAAGCATTAATCGATCGCCTTTTGAAGGGAGATACGAGAGCTGCAGCTCGTCTTATAACTATAGTAGAAAATGATATTGCGTCTGCTGAGGAAATCATAAATGCTATTTACAAACACACTGGTAAAGCATATATATTAGGAATTACTGGAGCACCTGGAAGTGGAAAATCCACTTTAATCTCAACTTTAACTACTATTTTTGTGAAAGAAGGGAAGAAAGTTGGTATTATTTGTGTAGATCCAACTTCCCCATTGACAGGTGGGGCATTATTAGGAGATCGAATTCGCATGAAGAAGCATTTCACAACCGATAATGTGTTCATAAGAAGCATGGCAAATCGAGGTCAATTAGGAGGATTAGCAAGGGCAACAGAAGATATCATTAAAATTTTAGACGTTTACGGATGCGATATAGTTATAATTGAGACTGTGGGAGTGGGTCAATCAGAAGTAGACATTTTTCGATCCGCTCAGAGTGTTCTTGTCTTATTAGTTCCAGAAATGGGTGATGACATACAAGCCATTAAAGCCGGTATAATGGAAATTACAGATATCTTTATTGTCAATAAGATGGATCTACCTGGTGCGGATAGAAAAGTATCAGAGATCATGCAAATGTTGGAATTATCCATAAACTTCAAGTATGATTATGAAAATATTAATCAAGGAAATGCTAAGGTTCGTAAATGGACTCCTAAAATCGTAAAAGTAAATTCAAAAACCGGAGAAAATTTCGGAAATTTACTTGAAATAATAAACGAACATAGATCTTATTTGGAAGAAACAGGAGTGATAGAAAATTATCACCTTAAAAGGATCAGAAATGAAACGCTCCAAATACTTAAGCATAAATTAACTAAAAAAGTTGAAGAATTACTTCATTCCAATTCACAGATTGATGAGTACATTAGATTAGTCATGGATAAAAGCATGGATCCATATTCAATGGCAAATTTAATCATACAATTGCTAGGAATAGAGTAATATGTAATAAAATCAGGTTAATTGAGCATTATTTTTTCTTCTTTGGATCGATCCATTCTGAATAAATTTCTTCAATTACTAACACGTTATCCTTGCTGCATTCTTTGCATTTTTCGTCTGTAATTTTTTTAAAGGTAAAATCTCCTGGTTTATATGAACGTGTATATTTAACGTTACAACTTCTACATTTAAGTACTGTGGTAATTTTTTCAACCATTTTATCTTTTCGGTCTAAAATATCTCCAATATCCGGAATCATCGGGAGCTCCGGTTCCTCACCCATTTTTACAACAGCCTCCTTATCTTATTCAGTCTTTTTAAAGAATTAGTTTGATTATTAGAATAGGTTCAAGAAAATCGGGCATTATTAAATCACCTAATTACTTGATATTTTTGATAATACAATATCCCTAATATTCTTTGTTCTAATGAAAAAAAAACTTAACTGCTCATAAAATTAGAGAGGATTTATATAAAACCACGGATAATATAAAAAATAGAGTACTTTCAATCTGAGAAATCCAAATTGATATGTTTGAATATATACAACTACATCGTAGTGTTGCGATTTTAATTTCACCTTTAGTTATAATAATTGGCATTTATTCTATCTTAAAGACTAAAAAGAATTATGAGTGTAACCAAAAGCGCTCTAAGATAACATCAATTTTGTGTTTATTATATCATAATGGATTTGTAGCTATCGTTTCTTATAGCGCATGGTTCAGTACTTGGCCATTTTTTGATGAAAGTTCTTATTTTGAAATGCATTTATTATTTTTTACTTTTGGGGCTTCTACTGGCTTTATAAGTATAATAATCTATGGATTGTATTTATTTAAAATTGAATCAATTTCAAGGGCTTTGGGTTTCATTCCAGATATACTGATAACAGATGGCATTTTCCACACGAGTAGGAACCCTCAGTCTTTAGCACGAAATATCGGGTTGATCTCTTTAGCTTTATGTGGGAGATCTTATTATTCATTATTATTAGCTATAATTTGGATATCTACTAATCATATTTACATTCTCAATGAGGAGAAATTTCTTGAAATGATCTTTGGAAAAGAATATTTAGAATACTGCTCTTTTACTCCACGTTATTGTGGTATGTTATCTCCCTTAAAAAAATCAATATGAGGATTACTTAACCCTAAAATTAAGTAATAAAAGAAATACTAGGAAATATACTCATTTTGGGTATTATCCACACTTTTTTCGCTCTTCTCATTCACGTTAGATTCATCTTGAATTTCTGATTCTTTGGCTGATTCTTCCTCCTTTTCTGGCTCTGGAGGTTTAGGTTCACGTGAAACAATAACTTTAGCATATCTAATAACATTTTTATCCAACTTCCATCCATCCTGGATGACTTCGATAATCGTATTACTTGGAACATCATCTCTTTCTATAGAATTTAAAGCTTCGTGATAATTATAATCAAAAACATCATTAATTTTCACATCCATTGGAACTGCTTTATGGAATTTTAAAACATTCATGAATTGGTCATAAAAACCCTTAATGATCTCATGATTTTTATCAGAATTCTCCAGAGCTTTTCTAAATGAATCAAAAAGAGGGAGGAAACTTTTTATGGCAGAAGCTGTGTATTCAATCTTTAGATCTTGTCGGTTTTTACTCCATCGTTTCTCAGCGTTTTCAAATTCCGCTTGTAAGCGCGTATATTTAGATTTCCAATTGGAATTTTCGTCATTCGATTTTTTTAATGCTTCTACTTGAGTTTCCAAGGATTTTACTTTTGCTAATAGTTCTTCTTTTGAAAAGAATTCCAATTTAAATGGTTCTTTTCCTTCAATGAGTTTGGTTTCTTCTTGAGGCTCTGATTCCTCAGATTTTGATTCTTCACGTTCTGATTCTTCAGGCTCTTGGGAATTTTCTTCAGCTAGATCCTTTCCTTCTTTCTTTTTTGGCGTCATGATAGTGTTCAATTATAAACCATAAATTTTTGTTATATTCGGCTTTCAAAGACAAGTAGTAATAATTAAAGTTAATTCAATAATACTAGACAATGTAAGTGATATAAAAAATTATAAAATAAAATTTTAATCATTTTTTGTGATTAATAGATCATTATAAGAAAAATTAAAAAAGTGGGTTTAATTATATTCTTATAGTTAAAATTCATGTAAATATAACATTGATAAACAAAACATTACAAAAATAATAGTTGAAAAGTACGATGAGTGAAGATACTAAACCAACAAAGAAGGAAAAAATCATTGGAATAGATTTAGGCACTTCAAATAGCGCTTGTGCTGTCCTTAGTGCAACAGGACAACCTGAGATTATTCCTGCTGCTGAAGGTAGAACATTAGGTGGAAAAGCTTTTCCTTCATATGTAGCCTTTGATGAAAAAGGACGAAAAATAGTTGGAGAACCAGCACGACGTCAAGCAGTATCAAATCCTGACGGAACGATATATGCCATAAAGAGAAAAATGGGGACGTCATACAAAGCGAAAGTAAAGGTAGGAAGTGAGTGGCAAGAATTCACTCCTGAAGATGTGTCTGCAATGATCTTGAAGAAGATTAAAAATGATGCTTCAGCATATTTGGGCGAAGAAGTGAAAAAAGCAGTAATCACGGTTCCTGCTTATTTTAATGATGCTCAAAGAACATCTACTAAAAATGCAGGAGAGATCGCAGGGTTGGAAGTAGTTCGGATGATTAATGAACCCACCGCTGCGTGCTTAGCATATGGTCTCGATAAAGATACCAAAAACAAACTATTGAAAATAGTCGTTTTAGACTTGGGTGGTGGCACTTTTGATGTTACGCTCATGGAATATGGAGAAGGTGTCGTTGAGGTACTTTCAACCGCCGGAGATACTCAATTGGGAGGTACTGATATGGATAATGCCATTATCGAATGGCTTGCCTCAGAATTCGAGAAAAAAGAAGGAATTAATGTTCGAAGTGATAATAAAGCAATGATTCGGTTAAAAGATGCGGGAGAAAAAGCCAAAATAGAGCTCTCGACAACCGTCTCAACACAAATTAATCTTCCCTATCTTACTCAAAAAGAAGGAGCTCCTCTTCATTTAGAAGTGGAATTGACAAGAGCAAAATTAGAACAATTAATAGAACCAACGTTAAAAAGATTAGATCCAATCATGGCAAGAGCAGTAAAAGATGCTAAGATCTCAACTGCTGAAGTAGAAAAAGTAATTTTAGTTGGTGGGCCAACAAGGATGCCTTCGGTCCAAGATAGATTTAAAAATTTCTTTGGTAAAGAACCTGAACATTCAGTAGATCCAATGGAATGTGTTGCTATTGGTGCTGCAATTCAAGGAGGTATTATAGCGGGAGATGTAGAAGATCTCCTTTTACTAGATGTTACCCCTCTTTCATTAGGAGTGGAAACTCTTGGCGGTGTATTTACCAAGTTAATCGAACGAAATACCACAATACCTACAGAAAAGAAACAAACCTTTAGCACAGCAGTTGATAATCAACCAGCAGTTACGATTAATGTACTTCAAGGAGAACGTGCAATGGCTAAAGATAATATTACGCTTGGCATGTTTCATCTTACAGGCATCCCTCCAGCACCACGAGGTATCCCTCAGATTGAAGTTAAATTTTCCATTGATGCCGATGGTATTGTTCACGTAACTGCTAAAGATCTCGGGACTGGAAAAGAAACGGGTATTACAGTCACGGGAGCAAGGGGGCTCTCAGAAGAAGAAATCCAAGAGAAAGTTCGTAATGCAGAAACTTTTGAAGAAGAAGATAAAAAAATAAGAGAATTGATTGAAACAAAGAATCAAGCAGATTCAATGATATACCAAACAAGAAAATTAATGGAAGATAACAAGGACAAAATCGAAGAGAAAGAAAAGACAGAAATCGAAGCAGCGATTAAAAGCTTAGAAGAAGATGTTAAAACTGAAGACCTTCAACGAATTAAACTTGGTGTGGAAAATCTACAAAAATCAATGTATGGTTTCTCTCAAAGAATTTATGCTCAACAAGCTGAAGGAGATGCTTATCAACAAGCTGCAGAACAAGCTCAAAAAGCAGCAGGAGGCATGGGTGGCATTCCCCCAGGTGGCATGGGTGGTGTTCCTCCAGGAGATATGGGAGACACTGGGGCGGGAGGAGCATCTTATAAGTCTCAAAAGGGCGATAAAGACAAGGACAAGAAAAAGAAAGTCGTGGATGTTGAGTGGGCTGAGGAATCCGATGATTAGGATTAATTTCCTTGTTTAATTGTCATATTTTTTATTTTTTACTTACTTTTGATTAAATTAAAGATTTAAATTATGTGGATTCAATTCGCAAAATTCTGTAAGCCTAAAACTTAATAATTCTAGTATCATAGAAAAACAGTTAAAATTTATTGACATCAATTATTTTGTCGAAATTACATGTATAATTGATTGAAAGTAGTTCATAAGAGAATTTATAAACCCTAAGATCATAGAAAATGAAATAATTAACACTATAATTGTGACAATGCATAACCAACACCATAATGTGGTGATTTCTTTATTTTTTTCTTCTATTTTACTTTCAAGCTCTTTTAACTTTTTCTCTAAATCGTTCTCAGCCATTTAAATTTTCGCACTCCATTTGTTTAAATTATACCCTAGCCTTATTTTTCTTCTAATTTAAAGTATTCTCCCTCCCATGGATATTATAATTAATTTTAAAAGAGATTGCAAGGTAGAAGAGTATGTTATGTAATAACCTAAAAATTAAAATTTTATAAATTATTTTTAAGTACAGCTAAAAAATATAGATATCTACTAATTAAAATTTACACAGTTGAAAGGAAATGAGTTCTGGTAAAAAAAGAGATTACTATGAAGTATTAGGAGTGAGCAAGGATGCATCAGAAAATGATGTCAAATTAGCATACCGTCGCTTAGCGAGAAAATTACATCCCGATTTAAATAAAACAGATCCAAAAGCAAAAGAAAAATTCATTGAACTCCAAGAAGCTTATGAAGTATTAAGTGATGAAAATAAACGTAGAAACTACGATCAATATGGATTTAGTGGTGTGAATGTTGATATGAGCGATTTCATGCGCGGAGGGATCCCAGGGATTGATGAGCTGCTCCGTTCTATTTTTGGAGGAAGGGGAAGTATTTTTGGAGGAGATGATGATTTTGGTTTTGGGAGTTTTTTTGGATCTCGGGGAGGAAGAAGGAGTTCTGAACCTCGTAGAGAAGTGGGCCAAGATATTGAAGATTATGTCACCATCAGCTTTGAAGAGGCAATGTTTGGAATAAAAAGAGATATTGAAATTGAACGTTATACACCATGTGATACTTGTGAGGGAACTGGAGCCGAAGATCCATCAAGCATAAAAACTTGTCCAACTTGTGAAGGAGCAGGGCAAGTAAGAACTATGTCTCGCCAAGGATTTAGCACCATAATCCGTACTGCTAATTGTTCTGCTTGTGGAGGAACAGGAAAGATCATTGG
>Ga0307426_1000256_pt1 | contig 35918 bp, 51 predicted proteins | sample SalMarWE160340MG_FD_202165 | JGI IMG/M metagenome (GOLD analysis project Ga0307426, IMG submission 202165) | Salt marsh sediment microbial communities from the Plum Island Ecosystem LTER, Massachusetts, United States - WE1603-40 | ecosystem: Environmental > Aquatic > Marine > Intertidal zone >...
GGGATTGCAGACACGCCGAACTTTATCGCCATCTCCCTCTCAGTGTCCACGCACACCTTGCCGAAGACCACACTTCCATGAAGCTCCTTTGCCAGCTCTTCCAGTACCGGTGCAATCATCCTGCAGGGCGGACAGAATTCTGACCAGAAGTCCACCACGACCACCGGATATTTTCCCAAAGTTTCCTCAAAATCCTTGTCCTTTATTTCCAGGGGCTTCTCAGGAAAGTTCTGCTTCTCCATCAATTCTTTCATCTTTCTCTCCCTTATCTGCTTTAACTCTTCATCCATTGTATGCACCGATATATATCTCTTATTGTTTCGGGCCGGAACCAGTCATTCCCATGTGCCCGGGGCCGGTGGATTCATCAATCTTTTTCAGCTTGCCGGCAATGAAATCTTCCACGACACTCTTCACTGTACCTGTTCCGTGATAGATTTCCATGCCCAGCTGCCTGAACACGATGAATGCCCTCGGTCCCATGTTCACTGTTATTATTGCATCCGCCTTCATGTCAGCGACGGCCTGGGCAGCTGTCATGCCTGCGCCGCCCATCTGGTTTGCAGATGTGTTCTCAATGCTCTTATGTCCCTTTATCTTCTTGTCCTCCACCTCAACCAGGATGAAATAGGGACATCTCCCAAATCTATTGTCAACCTGGCTGTCAATGTAAGGACCAGAAGCACTTACTACTATATTCATTATTTACACCTCCTATCCTCTTGTCATTGGGGCTCCGCATTTAGGACACTTCATCCGGTAACATGGCATGCCTCTCTGATGCGGGACTTTATGTCCGCATTTTGTGCATGCGCATTCACCAGACGGTCCGGCAGCAAAGCCGCCCATTCTTCCTCTTCCTTGCATAATACCACCTCTTCCTGCTAACATGTAATTTCCGCCCTCTATCCTTATGGCCTTGCCATTGACAAGGGCATCGGCTATCTTCTTCCTCGCCGACTCATAGAGCCTCTGGAACGTCGGCTGGGATATCTTCATCTTCTTTGCAGCGTCCTTCTGGTCGAGGTCCTCATTATCCTTCAGCCGTATGGCCTCGAATTCCTCCACTGTAAGGACTACCAATCCCTCTGAACGCATACCCGCACCGGCCGGCCTGAAGAACGGGTATCCGGGCATTCCTGCAACCCTCCTAAATCTCATCGGTCTCGGCATCGTCTCGCCTCATACTCTGTTACGGAGGCGGCTTCTTTCAATCAATGTTAGCCGTCCTTCAAAGTTTCGCCTCATAATTTTTAACGGGCCTGTCTTGATGCATACTCTCAATGACGGTCAGTTATGTTTCGCCTCGCGATTGTTTACGGAATCCGAGCGTTTATTTCTTGGATTCCAGCTCTTTAAGCCTTTCATCCAGATTCTTCAGCTCTTCCTGGATGGATTCCTTCTCTGCCCTGAGGTCAGCTATCTCCTGCTCCCTCGTGGGCCGGTAACCGTAGGAGGAGCCCCATGCAGGGGCAAACCCCCTCCTGAAACCCATTCCTCTGCCAAAGCCTCTTCCTGCTCCTCTGCCAACACCCCTGGCGTAGCCCGCACCGCATGGCCCCATCCCTCTTCCTGTCATCGGACCATATCCAAGGGGTCCTGTCCTGTCAAATCCTGACATATTTCTCACCTCTTTTTCTTGAACGTAATGAATACTTATTCATTACTATAATGAATATATATTCATTTGGATATTTAAAGGTTTCTGTCTCGGCGGCTTTGCCTTAAAAGTATCGACTTTTTGTGAGAAACAAACGGTTTTTGTGAGAACGGGCATTTTTAAGGCAAAGCCTGTCTCGGCGGCTTTGTGTATAAAGTCTGTAGCTGGAAGGATTATGTCACAGGTCTGTCAAAGTGTCCCGAATGCGGTTCATGTCGGCTGCTCAGGTTATGATGCTTACGAAATATAATCTCAGTGCTATCTCCCCAAAATCCTGGATAGAAAGGACTTCTTCAATCCCAAATTACTCTCAATCTTATTCTTAAGATTGTTTTCATTTGGCACCCCGACAACCCTCTGGGTTTCCGTGTTGGTGTCATCAAGTATTATGATAGTAGGCATTGACATCACGTTGAATCTCGATGAGAGTTCATTTCCTTCGGCTGTTTTAACCCTGATTTTTTTGAATTCCACTCCATGTTCATAATATGCCCGGACAACCCTTTTTACAATACTCTCTGCTTTTGGGCAATGTGGACAGTGTGACGAGACAAATAATAATATTTTCATTTTACCACCTCCGGTCCTTTATCCTGATGTTGCCTTGCCCACATCATCTATCCCGTTTCCATATTTTCCCTCAGTCCAACCATCTTTTGTCATAGCCCTATTGTCTATTTTAGATATGTATGGTTTTATATCCACGACCGGAGTACCGTCTACAGCATCCAGCCCTCGCACCTTCAGCACATTCTTGTTTCTTTCAACCAGTTCAACGATTGCATAACCAAGAGGATTAGGCCTGTCCGGTGTCCTTACTGCAAACAACCCATGGGGTTTGGTGTCCCATGGTGTAATGACCGACATGGAGTATTCCCTGGATTTATGCATCCAATAAAACACATGCAAATGAGAAAAGTGTTCTGTATCTTTCAGACCCGTTTCATATTCCCTGAAAATCTCAATCTCCGAGATTGTACTGTTTCCCTGTGGCGGGCACTCCCCTCTTATCTTAAATGGTGAATAAACAACACCTATTGGTTTAATCTTCATCATCTTATCATCTTCTGTCGTTATAATTTCAGTTTTTCAAAGAGTTTGGCAAACTCTTCTGATAATTCAGAATCTTCCAGAACAAACGGTTTGCCACATTCGCCTGAACCAGAGATTTTCTTATCCAACTTTAAGCGACCCAGAAAGTTCACGCCCAAACGTTTTGCTGCTCTTTCTCCTCCTCCTTCTCCAAAAACGGTGCCGGTCATGTTTTCTATCAAACCCAGGACCGGTATATCCAGTTTTTTAGACATGTTCGCTGCCCTTTCTGCATCGGTAACCGAGACCTTTTGGGGCGTAGTAACTATAATTACCCCATTCGGTCTTAACATTTGCATTATTGTCAGGGGCGCATCACTTGTTCCGGGCGGTAAATCAATGATTAGGTAATCCAGGTTCCCCCAACGCGCCTTCCCCAAAAGCTCTACTATGGCGTTTGACAGCATGGGCCCGCGCCAGATGATGGGATCAGTGCTCTTCTCTTGGAGAGAGGCTGACGAGATGACCTTTATCCCGAATCTCTCATGCGGTTCTATCATATTGTTCCTGACAGAGAACCTCTCCTTTATCCCCAGAAATGCGTTTATGTTGGGGCAGTCCACATCGGCATCGAACAGGCCCACCCTGTTATTCCTAGAAAGGTAAGTAGCCAGATTGATGGCTATGGTGGTTTTTCCCACACCCCCCTTCCCACTCATTATCGCTATTTTTCTTCTTATACCGGATATGTTCTCTTGCATTTCCTTTCTCATCTTTTAACTCCTCTTGCCATCCTCATCCTCCGATTATCTTTGTGAGTACAATAAATACAGCTAAGGCAACTCCTCCTAAAAAGGCCCAAGTTGAATGCTTCTTTTCATGTCCTCTTGCTTCGGGCAGAAGATGGGCAGCTGAAACATAAATTAAAACCCCGCAAACAAAACCCAACGCCAATCCCAAAAGAGAAGTGTTGAGTCCGCTTACGAATGGATAAGCGATAAATGCCCCGATGGGGGTTGTAAGGGCCGCTACAATAAACGCATAGAATGCTGCCTTCTTTTTATCCATTTTTGTTTCTATTAAGATCGAAAAGGTGATTACCCCTTCTGCAAACTCATGGATTACTAGTCCCAGTCCTGATAAGAATCCGATTAATATGCTAGCGCTAAATGTTACGGCATAAATCAAACCGTCGATAAAGGAATGGATTCCTATTCCTTCAACAGCAGTTATCCCAAAAGCTAATGATTTCTGATTTGTTTTGCGTTTTATAACTTCGTTGCTAAAGAACATGAACAAAAAACCAAATAAAGCAGAAATGCCCGCGGCTGAATTCATTTCTACTGCATTGGGCAAAGCAAACATTAAAGGAGTAGAAATCAATACTCCTGCAGCAAAGCACATAAAATAAGCCTTTATTTTTGAACACCACAACTCATGTTTATAAATAACAAAGATGCCTATACTGTTAACTATTGCAGAACCAATGGCAAATATTGCTATCCATGTAAATGTGTCAAATTCTATCATGTTTCTCCTTTTGTATATTCCTTAGCTATTTTATAATCTTCAATTTTCTCGATTTCGTCTCGTGATTCTACAGTAAAGGTTACTCTTCTCAGTGTGCCTGTCTCGGGAACAAACCGGGTCAGGAAATCAATAAAATGTTCATTGTCCCCTTCGCATCCAACATGATTAAACAGTTTCCCGCCTAATTTTTCCATTCTGTTAAACAACCATCCCTCGAATGTCTTTTTCATCCACACACGCCTCCCTAAAATTACCATCTTCCCCTGCCACCACCGCCCAGGCCTCTCCCTCTGCCGTCTCTGGGTCCCCTGCCCAGGCCGCGGCCTCTTCCTGCGCCCGTGCCCCTTCCCTGGTCAGGACCATACCGGCCAGGCTGACTGCCTCCGCTTCCTGTGGATTCTTCTTCGCCGAGTATGATTGCTCCCCCAGGACAGGACACCGCAGCGTCCTTCAGGCAGACTGCCTTCTGGTCCTTTATTGCTGCCTTTCCGTTTTTCATCTCTATTCCCTGGGGACAGACACCTGCACAGATGCCACAGCCAGCGCACCTTGTTTCATCTATCCTTGCCATCTTCATCCTCCTCCTTATGGAATACCTCTATCGTAAGTCTCGCTTTCCTTTTCATTCCTGTTTCAGGAACCAGCGAGGTTATCATATCACCGAACATGTTTTCCTTGTCCCTGAATCCTATATGCTCATATTTCTTATTGCCAAGCTCTTCAATCTCATGAAACAATTCCCCTTCAATGACCTTCTTGATACCATGTTTTTTTCTCGTTTTCATCTTTCTCCTCCTTCATAATAGCAGATCTTTTAATTAAAGATAAAGGATTAGTCGTGGGGCTGGGGATATCCGTGCTTAGTTTAATAGCGCCTGCTGGGCAGATATCCTGGCAGAGCCCGCAAAAAGAGCATTTGCTCATATCAATTTCCAGGTGTTTCTTAGTTTTTCCTTTATTCGTTGTTTCCACCATTTCTATTGCCCTGTTCGGACAAACCTTTGCACAGAGCCCACAGCCTGCACATTTATTTATATCATAGCAATGCTCCCCTCTATAGTTTTTACTGACGGGGTTTGACTCATTAGGAAACCTTATGGTAATCGGTCTTCTGAACAGGTTCTTAATCACCTCTGTCATTATCCTCATTTTCATCTAATTCACCTATCCGTATCAGCCGGGCATGGATTCAGGCTCCAGTATATAGCAGGCACGTCTGCAATCTGCTGGCCTTTTAATAAATACTCCAGAACGGGTATCATATGCAAAAGAGATGGTCCTCTTATTTTGCACCTGTAGGGTTTTTCACTTCCATCACTGACCATATGAATACAGGCCTCTCCTCTCGCCACCTCGTTGCGCACATATGCCTCACCTTCGGGAATCCTAGTGAACCCGGGCTTTATGGTTTTCAGTCTCCCCTCTGGCATGCTCTTCAGGGCATGTTTTATGATTCCTATTGACTCCTCGATTTCTCTTATACCAATGAGATATCTCGAATATGCGTCACCGTCCCTTAGGCTCGGAACCTCAAAATCCAACCCTCCATATACTTCGTATGGGTCATCTTTCCTGACATCGCTCTTCATGCCGCTTGATCTCAGGACAGGCCCCGTAGCCCCCAGTCTTATGGCATCTTCTGTTTTTAGCAAACCGATGCCTTTCATCCTTGACCTGAGAAAGGGGTTTTCAATCCTTTCCAGGAACTTCATTTTATCCGCCTTATCCAGGACCCATAGTATCTTTTTCTCTATTCCGTTGGGTATGTCCCTTCTTACACCACCCGGACATATGTAACCTGCAGGATAGAGCCTTCCTCCTGTAACCGCTTCAAAGATATCTAGTATGTAATCCCTGTATCCGAATGCCAGCTTGAATCCCGTATCAAAGCCTGTGCCAGCCGACATGCTGCCATACCAGATAAGATGGGACTGTATTCTGGACAACTCAGCCATTATAACCCTTATGTATTTTGCCCTTTCAGGAATCTCAATGTCCATGAGCTTATCAACGGCTTCTGCATGGACAAGATTCCACGCAAGCGGCTCAAACACGCATATCCTGTCAGACAAAACAGCATTCTGCATTGGCGTCCTGTATTCCATTAATTTCTCAAATCCCCTGTGAAGATATCCGGGGTCTGCCCTGGCAGAGATGATTTTCTCACCATCCAGCCTGAGCTTAACAGAAAAATTTCCAGAACCGGGATGTCCCGGACCGAACAGAAGTTCATACCCCATCTCGACTGGTGATTTCTCTTTCATGCTCCCCCCTCAAAGTAACTCCTTTCCCTTGCCCCTTTTTTATAATATTTTCTTCTTACATGGTCCCTCCAGTCAAAATCCTTTCTGAAGGGGGGCCCTAGTTTCCATTCCTCCAGAAAAAGTTCTGATAAATCCTGATTTCCTCTGAATTCAACCCCGAACAATTCATGTATCTCTCTTTCATGTATCTGGGCTTCATCCCATATTCCAGACACGGAATCCATGACAGGGGTTTTTCTTCCTGTCCTCACTTTCAGGATGAGCGATATCCTGTGCTCATAGGACCAGAGGAAATAACAAAGCTCGTATTCCCCCTTCTCTATAAAATCAGTGACAGAGATTGCAGACAGATGCTCAAAACCCAGTTCCTTTATGTATCTGCAGAGATTTATCAGCTCTTTGCTTTCTGAGTTTATCCATATCTTCCTTTCTTCATGAATGCATTTCATTTTTCCGAAATTCTTCTCAATGCTGTCTATAATGCTTCTTTCGTTCATTTTTTCACCATTTCGGTTATTTTCATGATTCCCCGGAATATTGCTTCCGGCCTGGGTGGGCATCCGGGTATGTACAAATCAACGGGGATGTAATCCGAGAGTCTTTTTATTGTATTATAGCTGTCCCAATACATGCCCCCGCTCATGCTGCATGAACCCAGACCTATCACAATGGCGGGCTTTGGCATCTGCCTGTATATTCTCTGTGCCCTCTTTATCGATTTCTCTGTCTGATAACCTCCTATAATGAGGCAGTCGGCATGCCTCGGCGAGGCAACAGGTATTATCCCGAACCTTTCCATATCCCACCTGCTCCCGATAACCGGAAGTATCTCTGTAAAACCGCATGAATTGAACCAATTGAATATCCATATGCTCTTCACGAGCCTTTTCATTTTCTTGGCTTCTTTCATTCATCCCACCTATAGAACCGTATCTACTGCTATCAGCAAGAGACCGGTCAGCGATACCATAACAGGATATTTCCAGTATACTGGCACGACCTGACTGATTCTCAGTCTTCCTGAAACAACACCTATAAAACTTAAACCAATGAAGACTATACAAAGCAATTTGGCCAGATAAAAAATAAAATCTGCTGCCAGAGCCGCCATTCCTGACAAACCGAAAAAACCGGAGATGCCATAGGGCAGGAACAGGGCAATTACTACAGACGCTACTGCTATGGTTTTTACTGCATCGGCAAGGTAGAACAGAGCGAGGTTCCTGCCCGAGTATTCCAAGAGAATTCCGCCTGCAATTTCCGAGTCAGCCTCTGAAACGTCAAATGGAGCCCTTCCGAGTTCTCCGGGAATTACGGACAGCATGCTTAAGAATATCATAATCAATCCCGCACAACCAATTGGTCCTGCAAGAGCCCATACGGGATTGCCTGAGATTACAGCAAGAGAAAAGACATTGCTGATGCCGGACGAACGGAGCAGCCATGCGACTGAAATAGCGGCCATGACCAACGGAAATTCATAACCCATCATCTTGACCATTTCTCTCTGTCCTCCGACAGCAGCATAGGGAGACGAGGACGCAAACCCTCCAATCATGAGTGCCAGTGAGGGGAATATTAGAAGATACAGAACCAGAATCAAATCACCATGAGTCTCCAGAAGAGGAGCCATGCCCATGGGAACATACGGCAATATCATAATTACAGATATGAGAGCGAGCACCGGCATCAGATTGAACAACCATTTAACCGCATTTTCAGGAACTATGCTCTCCTTGACCAGCAACTTTCTGACATCCCTGAAGGGCTGGATGACTGGAGGGCCGACCCTGCTCTGCATCCTTGCTGTGAATATTCTGTCAATGCCCTTGTACAGCAACCCCATAACTATAGCAAACAACGAAATAACCACAACCAGCAAAACCTTAAACATCATAAAAATATCACCACACACATTATAACAACTACTACAAAAACGAACCAGTAAACATAATCATTAACAACCCCGCTGTGAATCCTTTTCATCCGCCTGTAATATCTGCCCATGGCCTCGAAAAATCCCCAATAAATATTCGTAGCTCTGTTTTCTATCGGGGGCGGATTTCCCGAAAAGAACAGTACTGTTTTCTCTTTCTCTTTTATACATTCCTTTTCTCCAAGACAACGGATAAAAAAGACAATGATGGATATTGTTGCGAAACAGAGCAAGAAGATTAACGGGCTCCAGCTACCTAATCCTGTAACTATCATATCACACCTCCCATGTAGGCCTCATGGTTGATTAAAGCATCTGCAGCGGGCGTGACCAGATTATTTATTGCCATTTCAGGGAACATGCCAAGGAATAATATGAAAAGCGCGATTATCCACATCACGGCCATCATGCTGGCGGGCATTTTCTTGAATTTTCTCCTGTATGGAGTGCCAAGGAATACTGATACAAAAACCTTTGCGAATATAGCGAGCATCAGGATGCTTCCCAATATTCCAACAACAGCGAGCAGTGGGTTGAGGCAAAAAACCGATTCGTATATCATCAGCTTGGAGACAAAGCCGTTGAACGGAGGAAGGCCAGAAACAGCAAGCATTCCTATTATGAAAAGTGCGGACAGGGATGCAGAACGGTGCGCCAAACCACCCAAATCCCGGATATCGGTTTTCTTTGTTGCATAGAATATTGCACCAGTTATCAAGAATAACAGCCCCATGTTCAATGCATCGTTTAATGTGTGTAATATCCCTCCTGACAGGGCAATGAATCCAAAATCCTTTGATGCGGCTGCCAGTCCCGTGCCTATCCCAAGCATGACATAACCGATTTCTGCTATTGCAGCATATGCCATCATCCTTTTCAGGTTTTTCTGAAGGAGGGACATCGTGACGCCTACGAATATAGACAGGACGCCCAGGATGATGATTATCCAGCCGGAAAGAGAACCCATGACAAAGAAAACAGAAAACAGGATTCTTGAAAGAACATAAATACCGACCAGAGAAGATGTTATGCACACGGCCACTAGCGGGGCAGGCAACTTTTGATAGATATCGACCTTCCACATATGGAGGGGGACAGGACCGATTTTTAGCAGGATGGCAGAAACTATAAGTGAAAGGGAAACCTTGTCCAAAAAAGACATGTGAAGCATTATTTCTTTTGCAATGGCAGCCATATTGAGCAGGCCATATTGGCTATACAGGATACCTATTCCAAGAAGCAGGAAAAGAGCACCTATGGCAGAAATTATCATATACTTGAAGGCTGCTTCAAAAGATTCACCATCCCTGAAAAAAGAGACTAGAGCTGCAGAAGAAACGGATGTAAGTTCGAGGAAAACAAAGAGTGTAAAGAAATCCCCGGTAAAGCTCATGCCTATCATGCCAGCAGTGAAGAGCAAAAGTAAAGAATAGAACCTATCAATATGTTCTCTGTCTTTTGATATAGCCTGCATGAATCTCCAGCAGTAGACAACCGCAGCGAGGGTTATGGATATTACAATGAAAGAAACCAGGGCATTCACTGCGTCAATCTCCAGAATGATTCTGACAGGAAACCCCCCGGGTGAGATAAGGGAGGGAAGAGCTGCTCCCAACGCATAGGTATGTATTCCGTTTGTCAGTATCTCATAATTAAGATAAATGACAAGAAGTTCTGTAAGGATTAAGCTGAGAATGACCCACATGTTTCTAATCCTCTTTCCAATCTTGCCAATCAATGACACAGCAAATGCTGCAAAAAGGGGGATTGCTATTGCCAATGCAGGGGCGTGTTCCATCATCCTTTCAACCTCACCTTAGTGGTATCGAATGTCCCATAACGGGCGTAAATAGCAATGGCAAAGGAAAGCATCAAAGCCACAACAGCTATGTTTATTACGATACTTGTCAGGACCAGGGCCTGGGGAGTGGGTAGTACCATCTGCATCCCGGGCGCATTAGTAAAGATGGGAGCAATTCCACCCTCCGTGTACCCGAGTGATATCAAGAAAAGATTTACTCCACTGCCCATTATATGCACAGCCATCACTATCTTGATCAGGTTTCTTTTGAATATTATAGCGAAAAGGGCCATGGATACCAAGATAATCACGGCGATAAACGGCAGGCTAATCATTCCCCTCACCCCCTGGTTTGTAATAAGCCATTAAGAGGACTATCAAAGAGAGCCCTGAAAAGACCTCCAATCCGATTGCAATGTTCATTAATGGCGCTGTACCGCCGGTTCCCAGATAACCCGGATTGGAACCAAATGGAACAATTGTCCCAAAAAACAAATCAGTGTTTGCCAAGAAATTATGGAAAAAGGTGGCTGAGATGCCCAGAAAAGCCAGAGAAATGAATGCAAGCAAACCCAGGGTCTCTGATAAGGAGAATGATTTTTTCATACCTCCCTTAATCATATCTTTCCTGAAGGATACCAGGAACAATGCAATCAGCGTTGCCATAACGGCCCCGCCGACAAACCCCCCTCCGGGCGTCAGATGCCCGTGCAGGATAACATAGAGGCCAAAAACAGTTATTGGAATAGCAAGTATGCATGCAACGTTTTTTACTATCCCGGATGCTTCATTGTCCCTTTTCATTCTTCTCCCCCAAGACCATGAAGATTCCCGCAACTGCGGCAAAGAGTATGGTCGCTTCTCCAAACGTGTCCATTCCCCTGTAATCAAAAACTACGGACGTCACTATGTTGTTGCATCCTGTCTGGGCTTGTCCGTTCAGAATAAAATAATCATCCATTTCTGTTCTGGGGGGCTTGCCAAGCGGATGGACAAAGAGAACGGCAGCTAAAAGCAACACAAAAAGAACAGCAACAGTAAGAAACTCAATCTCTTTTTTCGTTTTCCCACCTCCGCGTTTTATCAACAGCTGTCACATAGACTGCGGTAGCAACCCCGGCCCCTATTGTTGCTTCTGCAATTGCTACATCAGGAGCCTGCAGAATGTAAAACTCCGCAGCCAAAAGCAGGCTCATTGCGCATAACAGAATGACAGAAACAAGCAGGTCCCTTGATTTCAGGCAAATTGCTGCAGAGGCTATTATGCCTATTAACGTCATTAGCTGGATTACTTCAAACATCTGATTTCCTCCTATCCTCTTCCAACCTGTCCACTATTGCACCTTTCGGCAGGATCCCGCTTCTGTGAGATGCCTTTGCTATGGCATGAGCCCCAGCAGAATTTGTTATCATAACCAGAAGCATAAGCATAATTATATGAACAGAAAAGGAAGCGTTAAATCCTCCCAGAACAGTAAAGGCATATAGAATAAGCCCTGTATAAAGGAGGAGTGAACCAAGGGTTGTGCATTCTGTAGTTCCGTGAATCCTCGTATAAACATCCGGGAACCTGTGCAAAGCCAGGATGCCCAGGGTCTGGAACACCAAACCTGCCCCAAGAAAGCTATAAACCAACATCATGAATGTCCCTCTATATATCTGGATATGTATAAAACCGAGACAAAAGACAGCATGGCATAGACGATTGCAACGTCCACATAGATAATTTCTCTGGAAACAATCCCGACTACAACCAGCAGGGCAATAGTCAATATGTTAATAGCATCCAGCGCAACGACCCTGTCGGGGACTGTTGGCCCGAGGATTACACGGACCAAGCTGATTAATATTAATATGCCAAGCGCGATTGACAGGAGCAATCCTATGAGAATCATTCTGCTATCCTCCTTATCCATCCGGGGAAACAGGAACAGACTTCCCCTGTTTTCGGTTCCTTGTTCCTGACATAAATACAGTGCACATAGAGGTTGTTCTTTTTATCAATGTCAACAGAAAGCGTCCCGGGTGTCAGGGTTATGGAATTCGCCAGCATGAAGACAGCAAAGCCTGTTTTTAAACCAGAGGGAATCTTTACAATGCCTGGTCTTATCTTTCCTGTGATTATCCTATAGGCAAGGTCAAGATTTGCCTTTATCATACTGGCAAAAAACGGTCCAACGGCATACACGATAAGAAAAAGCCATCTCTTTGGACTGAACAATGCAAATGTGGGTCTCACCTTCACTGTGCCGAACAGTTTTCTTATCAATGAGGCAGTTATAATGGAAGCCATTAACCCGAAAAATATCTCTCCCGGGCTCCACAATACCAATTCCCCTGAACCGATAGTCAGGAGCAGGTAAAACAAGAATGAAAACACAAAGACGGTTATTAATGTTCTCATGCACACACCTTCCTGTTAATTTGGTTTAACATCTAGACTATTTCACAAACAATCTACAATGACAATGACCAAGCCGCTTTATTTCATCTTCGTGCCAGACGCAAGGACATATCTTTTTCTTGTCCTCTTCGGTGTCACCGCTGATTCTCCGGCAGGGACAGTATCTTTCCCCGTATCTCTTCTCATTCAACAGAAGTCCCCGAACCAGGGCCTCAACTGCTTTTCTGTCCGGATTTAAGCTGAAGCTGCCTCTCTTTGCGTGTTTTTCGTAATCCCCTATTATTTTTTTTATTTTCTCATCCGTGCCAGATTCCATTTTAAAACACCGCCAATCTCATCATGTCAGATTAATTTCTGAATCTCCTTTTTGCTTTTTTCTGCCACTGCCTCTTCCTTGCTGAAATGCTTTACCATCCTTTTGAGGAATTCCTTCTTTTCCCCGTCGCCCTTAAAGTTCTTCATCAACTCTTTTGTCTTCTGAACGTTTTCTTTAACTTCAAACGGTATTCTCTCTGAATCGTGCTTTACTGCCCCGTGTGGACAGGCATCGTGGCACTTCCCGCATCTTATGCATTTCTCCATGTTTATTGCAGCCTTTCCCTCTTTCATGGAGATAGCACCGACCGGACAGGCGCTGACGCAAATCCCGCAGCCCATGCATTCCTCAGTATCTACCCATGGCATTTTACCACCCCTTGGATTTCTCTCCCTAAATTATGCTGCAAAACTTTATAAAAGTTAGCCGTGACTAATATTTAAAGGTTAATTTAAACTAGCACCCAAAAGGGATTCATGTATGTCCGGGAATGGTGTATCAGATGAAAGGTATGAAACTCTCGCAGAGTATTGAGGATTACCTGGAAACCATATACATCATAGAGCAGGAGAAGGACTCCGTAAGGGTGAACGACATCGCGAAAGAGCTCAGCATAAGCCTACCCAGCGTGACCGGGTGCATAAGGAGGCTTACAAAGAAGGGCCTGCTGGAGTATGAGAATTATGGCCCCATAAGGCTGACTCCCAAAGGGAGGAGGCTGGGAAAGGGGGTTTACGAAAAGCACAAACTCCTGGCAGAGTTCTTCATGCTGCTGGGTATAGACGAAAAGACTGCCATTCATGACGCCTGCCTAGCAGAGCACATACTCAGCAAGAAGACGCTGGACAGGCTGCGCAGCTTTGTCAGGAAAAAGGGAAGGATAAAGTATGATGTCACTGGCTGAAATGAAGGTAGGGAAGAAGGCAGAGATAAAGGCCATGGGGGGAGGGATGTCACTCCAGAGGAGGCTCTCCCCACTTAACATAAGGATAGGAAAGCGCATCAGAAAGATTGCATCCCAGCCCCTCAGGGGTCCTGTAGTCATAGAGGTTGACGGCAGGAGGATTACCCTGGGAAGGGGGATGGCCATGAAGGTCATGGTAGAGGTCATTGAATGAAATTGCTTCTGATAGGAAACCAGAACGTAGGAAAGTCTGCCTTATTTTCCAGATTGACTGGCGTAAATGTGACAATTTCTAATTACCCAGGAACCACTGTAGAGCTTAAGCAGGGGAAATTAAAATTCGATAAAAAAACAGCAGAGATAGTAGACATTCCCGGGACCTATACACTGGAGTCCACATCCAAGGCAGAGGACGTGGCAGTGGAGATGCTAGAAAAGGGTGACGTGGTAATAAACGTGGTGGATGCGACCAACCTGGAGAGGAACCTCTACCTGACCCTGCAGCTTCTTGAAAGGAACATACCGGTTATAGTAGCCCTCAACTTGTGGGATAGGGCTGTCCGCAAGGGAATCCGGATAAAAGTGAAGAAGCTGGAAAGGATGCTGGGGGTTCCGGTGGTCCCCACCGTGGCTGTCACAGGTGAGGGGATAAAGGAGCTGGTCTCCAGAATCGGGGATGCAAAGGCCCACCGGCAGAAGCGGGGGGAGGATGAGAGATGGATTGAGATTGGAAGGATAATAAAGAAGACAGAGAAGATAGTCCGCAGGAAGGAGAGCCTGCTGGAAAGGCTGGGTGACGCCAGCGTGAGGCCACTGAGCGGGATTCCCATCGCCGTTGCGGTTGTTTTTGTGGCTTTCTCCATGATAAGGCTAATCGGAGAGAATCTTATCGCACATGTCTTTGACCCCTTATTCAATGCATATTCTCCTCTGGCAAACGGCTTAAGCGGTCTGTTGGGCCCCGGCTTTATTCGCGATATATTAATCGGTAAACTGATAGGAGGGGAGATAGATTACGTGCAGTCAATGGGGCTCCTGACCACGGGCTTCTACGTGCCCATAGCAATGGTTTTGCCATACATATTTGCTTTTTATCTTATTCTGAGTTTTCTGGAAGACAGCGGGTATCTGCCGAGGCTGGCCACCCTGATGGATAACCTGATGCACAGGATGGGCATGCACGGCCTCTCTGTCGTTCCCATGCTCCTGAGCCTGGGATGCAACGTTCCCGGCGCCCTTGCCACCAGAATACTGGAAACCAGGAGGCAGAGATTTATCGCTGCCACCCTGATGGCCGTATCCGTTCCCTGTATGGCACAGATTGCAATGGTCATCGGCCTGGTGGGCAGCTACGGGCCAGAGGGCCTCGGAATCGTTTTCGGGAGCCTGTTCGTGGTGTGGGTGGTCCTCGGCCTGGTGCTCAACAAGTTCATGAAGGGGGAGAGTCCTGAAATATTCATAGAGATTCCACCCTATCAAATCCCTTACTGGAATTCCTTGCTGAAAAAGCTTTGGATGAGGATGAAGGGATTTTTGCGAGAGGCCATCCCCTATGTGCTGCTGGGGGTGCTGATAATAAACATACTCTATGCATCCGGCATAATCTCCCTCATAGGGGAGGCCACGGCGCCCCTAGTGGTGAACGTTCTGAGCCTGCCAAAAGAGGCCGTAGGGGCCCTGGTAATAGGGTTCCTGAGAAAGGACGTGGCCATTGGCATGTTGCTGCCGTTCGGCCTGAGCTTAAAACAGCTAATAATTGCCAGTGTTGTGCTGACAATGTACTTCCCCTGCGTGGCCACATTCATGGTTCTGTTCAGGGAACTGGGAATAAAGGATTTGGCAAAATCCGCCGGTATTATGATTTTCATGGCATTTCTGGTTGGGGGCATCCTGAACCTCATTCTCTAGGGAGCTCCCCTTCTAGCCACGAAAGTTATTAAAACAGCATGACATAGATTCATCATGGCAGACGTGAAGATTCTTGTTGAGGGTTATGTAAGGGAGGAAGATGGAACTGAGATGGTATCATCCACTACCACCCTGATAAGGGACAGCGGGAAGAACATTGTCGTGGATCCTGGCATGAACGAGCCGATGCTGAAGGAATCACTTAATAAGGAAAACCTTACCTACGATGATATTGATTATGTCATCTTGACGCACACTCACACAGACCATATGCTACTCACGGCACTGTTCAGGAAATCCAGGGTTGTTGACCCATGGTCGATATTCACATTTGACGGGAAGTCTGTTGACCATGAAGGCAAGGTTCCGGGAACAACCATAAAGCTCATCAAAACACCGGGGCATGACCTGTCCCACATATGCGTAATCGCCAAATCAGAAAAGGGGGTTATCGTGGTTGCTGGTGACTTGTTCTGGTGGGGTGACGATGAGGAACAGAAGACTGACAGGGAAAGCCTGGTAAATCATAAAGACCCCTACATGAAAAACAAAGAGCAGTTAATTGAAAGCAGGAAAAAAATTCTGGAAATCGCTGATTATATAATCCCTGTCCATTTGATAGGATGGATTGAAAGCCTGTGTAAATAGTTCTCTCTCTGTGTATAAAGTCAGCTAAATTCAATACTTCTTACACAAAGCCGGTCCCCGCTTACAGACGCTACCGCTTGGCTAAAACATTGCAGTCGCAAGTGGGGGAGCAACAAGAAAACTATTCTGTCATGTTTCTTCAAGGGGTTCCCTCTGTGATAACATCGTCAAGGTTGAACCTGGGGTGGGTGACCGCAATCAGCTCAAGTTCCCTTCCCTCACCGGTCTCCAGGTAGTGCCAGACATCCCTGGGTATCCCTATGGTGTCCCCTTCCTCGATTGGGTATCTCTCCTCACCGATGGTAAGGTAGCCATTCCCTCTGGTTATGTAATAGACCTCCTCCATAACGCGGTGGAGGTGTTTCGTTGCCTTGCCCGAGAGCCTCACGTGGGCAAGGCTCAGCCTATCTGACTGGTAGACCTCCCTTATCTCCCCGCACGTGTCCTCAATGGGTTCGACTTCTCTTGTGTTAGTGAAATAGGATGGCCTTTCTCCAACGTCTTTGGTTTCCTGCATTCCATCACCTCATGTTATAAGATACCCCGGCGTTCCGGACGTTCTTAGCGATTGATATCACGTCAGGTCTTCTGAAGGTTTCAGCATCATCATTGACCATGTCACCGAGGTAAACATATTCATCCCCGACAGGGGAATTGACCTTCCCGTCAGCGCCAATCAGGAAGTATGCATTGTCCCTGAGGAGGTTTGACGAGTATATGACGTCAAACGGATGGTATCCAAGATTCTCCCTAGAGGACAGGAACTCCTCGTCAGAGATTGCATATTCGTCCCTGATTTTCCTTGCCTTGCCCCTTGCAGAGAACTGGAAGAGCTTCCATTTCCTGACGTCAAAACCATCGAGCAGGTTCGCAATATCTCCCACATACGTGAAGTTCTTCCTGCAGAGCATGGTGTTTATCTTAAGGTTGATATCGGTCTCCCCTATCCTTTCAAGTTGGGAGAGGACCTCGTTGAAGTGGCCTTCCCTTCCCCTCACGGAGTCGTGAGTCTCCTGGTCATAGCCGTCCATCGGAAGGGAAACCCAGTCGAGATAGTGACCGAGCTCCTTTATCAGATAATCCGAGAGAAGTATGCCGTTGGTTGAGAGGACTGTCCGGAGGCCGAGGCTCTTTCCATATTCTATCAGTTCGGGAAGGTCGGCCCTGAGGAGTGGCTCGCCGCCCGCATAATTAAGCATCCTTGCGCCGTTGTCCGCGAGCTTCCTTATCAGGTATTTTGCTTCTTCAGTCGGCATGTCTGGTATCACACCGTCCGGGTTCTCGCCCAGGAAGCAATAAGGACAACCCATGTTGCACCTGTTGGTAAGCTCCCAGTTTACGTATGGTGGGATTGGGTTTTGCGGTATTTCTTCAATTTCTTCTGAAATATTATTGTTTTTTATCATATTAGTACGTAAAAACGTAAAGTTTATATAATAGTGTCTTAAATATATTAAATATGTCAGGAAAAAACGCTGAAAATCCTGGAAATTTAAGGATTGACAGGAAGGACATAGAGATAATCAAGGTTCTGGAGGAGGATGGGAGGATGCCCGTGCTCGAGCTGGCAAAGAGGGTGAAGCTCTCGCACGAGACGGTCAGGTACAGGATGAACAAGCTGACTAAGTCGGGGGTGATAGAGAAGTTCATAGTCAGGATAAACAAGAAGAAGCTGGGCTACAGCATATATGCCGTGATAATGATTGCGACATGGAACTACACCGAGAGGGAGTGGGAGGAATTCCTTGATTACCTCATGAAGCACGACAACATAGTGTCAGTGGAGAAGATAACAGGGAATTATGACCTGAAGATAGCCTTCTGGGCAAAGAGCCCGGAGGAGATGGATTCAGTATCCCACGCCATAAAGGCCAGGTTCTCGAAGATGATAAAGGACTGGCAGAGCTTCATATTCACCAACCAATACAAGTGGAAGGAGCTCCCCTTCTAGCAGCGAAAGGTTATTAACAATCAGGATAATTAATTGTCATGAAGCTGACCAGGACTGTCATCTGGGGGATAATAATCGCATCCTTTGTCATTGCTGTTTATCTGTATCCGCAGATGCCAGAGCAGATGGCTTCGCACTGGAACGCCATGGATGAGGTTGACGGGTTCATGCCAAAGTTCTGGGGGCTTTTCCTGATGCCGCTGGTCCTTGTCGGGATGTATCTCCTGTTCGTTGGGATACCGAGGATAGACCCCCTGAAGCATAACATCCAGAAGTTCATGAAATACTACGAGGGATTCATTCTTCTGATTATTGCCTTCATGTTCTACGTCTACCTTCTAACCCTCCTCTGGTCACTAGGCTTCAGGTTCAACATCGGCCAGATGATGGTCCCTGCGCTCGGAGGGTTATTCTATTACGTGGGAATCCTGACAGAGAACGCCAAGAGGAACTGGTTCATAGGGATACGAACCCCATGGACCCTGAGCAGCGACAGGGTCTGGAACAAGACCCATAAGATTGGAGGGAAACTCTTCAAGGTATGTGGCGTGATAGCTGTGACCGGAATCCTTTTCGGGAACTATGTTATATGGTTCGTCATAGTCCCTGTCCTTGCGGTTGCCGTTTACACGATTGCCTTCTCCTATTTCGAGTACCAGAAAGTCAAGGGCTAGAACCACTTCTTCCTTTTTGGGGACATGCTCCAGTCAATCTTCTTCCTTTTCGATGACCACTCGCTCAGGAGGATGGAAGTGTTTATAAGACCTATGTGAGTGTAACCCTGTGGGAAGTTCCCGAGCATTTTCCCTGTCTTCGTGTCAAAGCTCTCTGAGAAGAGACCCAGGTGGTTTGCCTTCCCTATCACCTTCCTGAAAAGTTCCCTTGCCTTCTCCTCCTCCCCTATGTAATAGAGGGCGTCTATGAGCCAGAAGGTGCATATAGTCAGGGCAATCCCCCTTTTCCCGAAATCGTCCTCTGTGGTGTACCTCTGGACCAGGTAGTTCTTTCTCAGGTTCCTGTATATTGCCCTTATGGTATTCACCAGCCTCGGGTCGTCCCTGCCAAGGAACTCGTGGTATGCCATGAGGAGATGGGATGCGTCGAGGTCCTTCTTGCCGTAGGCAATGGTGAAGGAATTGAGCTCATTGTCATAGCCCTTCCTCATGAAATCCTCCATTATATCGTCCCTCAAAGGCAGCCACTCTCTCACGAGGTCGTCCCTGCCGAAGTGCTGGGCAATCTTTATTGCCCTGTCCACTCCTATGTAGCACATGAACTTGGAATAGGTGTAATGGTCCTCTAGGTCCCTGTATTCCCATATGCTGCTGTCCTTCCTGTGCCAGTTGAACTTTATCTGGTTGACCACGTACTTCAGGAACCCCCAGTATTTCTTCTTCATGGTCTTCTCGTACTCGTAGTAGACGAAATAGAGGTAGAGTATGTCTATTATCTCGCCGTATATGTCGTTCTGCCTCTGCTTGTATGCGGCATTGCCTATCCTTACGGGTCTGGAATCCATAAACCCCGCAAGGTGGCTAAGCTCCTTCTCTACGAGTTTCGTCTCCCCGTTGATTCCGTACAGAGGCTGTATGTGGTCGTCTGATATAATCCTATTCAGTATGAACTCCATCAACCTCTTTGGCTCGTAATCCCTGCCTATCTTCTTAAGGGCGTCAACGCAGAACGCGGCATCCCTGACGAAGCATATCCTGTAGTCGAACGTCCTGTCCGCGCCAATCTCCTCTGTAATGGATGTTGTTGGAGCAGCTATTATAGCCCCTGTAGCGCTGTAAGTGAGGAGCTTGAGGGTTATCGCAGACCTTATTATCATCTCAATGTTCTCCTCAGGGAGAATGAGCGTCCCGCACCACCCTTCCCAGTATTTCTTTGTGTCGGTGAGGAGCTTGCTGCAGCTGTTGATGCCATATCTTCTGTTGCCATCGCTTCCTATTATGAAGTATCTCATGTGGTCAAGGGTTATCTCCTTGGAGTCCCTTATGGATTCCAGGGGAACGTTCGACGTCAGGGTTACGCTGCTCCCGCTTTTCCCGCACACGAACCTCCCGTCCCTCTCCTCAAGAACGCACTCCTCTGTCGCATATTCGGGACGAGGGTCATATATCACCCTTATCTTCGGCTTTCCCCTGAGGGGTCTCACTATCCTCACGAAGCTGTTGACCTTTATCAGCTTCTCATGCTTACCTTCCAAGAGTTTCCTGTATCTGGGGAAGAAGTCATAGACAACGAATGCCTTTCCCCTGCCATCGAACCTGGTTTCCAGTATGGCCGTGTTCGGCAGGTATCTCTGTCTTATCCTGTATTTGCCGATAGGGACAATCCTGAAGGTTCCCCCCTTCTCCCTGTCAAGAATCCTTGCGAAGACGCTGGGGCTGCTGAAGTCAGGGAAGCACATCCAGTCAAGTGATGTGTCCTTCTTGACCAAGGCGCACGTTATGCAGTTGCCAACGATTCCGTAATCCAGCATTTTCTCACCTTGAATATTGTTGCGGGTTGCAAATAAAAGTGTGGATGTATTATTTTCTGAAGGCAGAATCGGCGGCCCTGGCGCATCCGTAGAAGGTCATGTCATAATCCGTAACGAGATAGACCGGCACCCTTGTCAGGAGTTCCCTGATGTTCGGCTTCCAGTTGTCGCAGAAGCTCCTCATGAAATCCCCCTCCTCAATCAGCCGCTGGTTCTTTGCAGGGATGTGACCTGCAATGAAGAGCCCGCCTGTGGTGAGGCCATGGAGTGCAACGGCCTGGGCAGCGCTTCCAAGGAATCCCATGAACAGCCTCATCACAATCCTTGCCTTGACGTTCTTCTCCGTGCCCTCTGCAACCATCTGCGCAACGTCTGATTTTGTGGGGTCTTTCCTTTCATCCAGAATGGCCCTCCTGATGTCATCGTCCGTGAGCTTCTCGGGCCCGAACCCCCTGACGTCCCTCCTATAGGAGGGGTTGGCTTCAACGATGTCATGGAAACCCTGCGGCTCTGTTATGAAGAAATCGATGATGTGCCTTATTCCCTGGCCTGAAACCAGCGCCTCCATACCAACCTCCTCAACCCTGAGCTTCTTCCTGATGAAGTTGTATAAAGGCGAGTAATCGCCCCTTACGGGAAAGCCTGCATGGCATCCCTCTGAAGGGCTCACGTAATAGCCGTTTGGTGTGTTTATGATGTAGGAGACCCCAAGTCCTGTCCCCGGGCCGATGGCGCCCCTGTTCCCGCATGGGTCCGGTTTCGGGTAGAAATTTGGTTTTCCTGAAAGCCCTTTCCTGAAACCCGGTATCTGAATCAGGTTCCTGTTCTTTCTGGAGAGGTTAATTGCTGCGATTGCCTCACCAATTGCCTTGAAATCATTGATTACGAGGACTTTCTTCAGGGAGGTCTTGCTTATAATCTCCTTCCCGACCACTGGGAATCTTGCATTGGTTGGTTTGTGGCACGCATTCTTCTGCGTGTCAACAGGGCCTGCAACGGACGCGCAGCATGCATGGGTCTTGATCCCTTTTCCTATACATTCCTTCAGGAATTCCTTTATTTCAGGTATGATTGATTTCTGGTCCCTGTCAATGCTTTTCTTAAGAACGATATGATAATCATTCTTCCTGCTGATTTTCACCATCGCCATGCGGGGGTTCGTTCCCCCTATGTCCAGGGAAAGGACGTATCTTGACATCATGCCACCCTGTTGATATTTGGCCAGGATTGTTTAAAACTTATCAGCTTACGGACTTTTGTGCCCAGAAATGATATAAACTATTCTGGAATTGAAAAGCTGATACCCCTCAGGGCACAAGTAAGCAACAAGCAGAATTTACACTCGTTTTTTCCGTGAATGCTTTTTGCGAAAACTAACATTGTTCAATAATTATCTGAAAAGGGTTCCTAACGATTCCTGAGCGCATCGACCGGGTCGAGCTTTGATGCCTTGTTGGCCGGGTAGAAGCCCCCGACAATGCCAAGGAAGAGCGCGAACATCATGGCAGTGGCGGCGAGGCCCGGGCTCACCACTGCAACGAAACCCCTGCCGAAGACCCCCATGAATCCTGCTATAACCATCCCTATGAGAAGCCCTCCGAGCCCACCAATGACGCTTATGAGGGCGGATTCGGTGAGGATCTGCTGGAGGACCACCCTCCTCGTTGCACCTATCGCCTTCATCAAGCCAATCTCCCTCTTCCTCTCCATGACCGACATTATCATTGTGTTCATGACGCCAAGCCCTCCCACGAAGGCCGCTATGGCGCCTATCCCGAACGTGAATATTCTTATCTGCCCGGTTATTGATTCTGCCTGCCTGGCAGCATCCGTGCTGGTGGACGCGGAATACCTCTCGTCCGCGTCCTCTATTGCCCTTGAGACCCTCTCTATGTCACCCACGTCGTCAGGCACGACGTATATGGTCTGGTAGGTGTCCCTGTCCAGGACTTCCTGGAGGGCATCCAGAGGAACGATTATCGAGCCGTCTATGTTCTGCACGTTGGTCTTCTCGACTATGCCAACTATCTCGAAATCCGTATCCCTGTAAGTGAAGTAATCCCCGGGCTCCCATCCGTTCTGGATGCCGATGTCATAGCCTGCCATCGCGACAAAGCCGTCCCCTTCCTCTATCTGGTCCCCGCTCTCCATGCCTATCTTCTTTCCTGTGATGACCTCTGTCTCATCGGGGTTTATCCCCACGATAATCATCGAAGGCGGGCCGAACCCTATTCCCGAGAACTCCACCTGGACCAGGATTGGGTAGGCTTCCTTAACGCCCGGAAGGCCTGATATGAGCTCGAGGTCGTTCGCCTCAAGGCTGCCGCCGAAGCCGAACATCCCGGTCGCCTCTTTGTCCTGCACGGTTATCTTCCCTGCGCTGAGCTCGAAGTTTGATTGGATGGAGGCGTCTATCCCGTCCGCTATCGAGCCGAGGGCCACTATCGCCGTTATCCCTATGAGTATGCCGAGCATGGTAAGGAAGGTCCTGGTCTTCTGGCTCATCACGTTCTTCAGGGCGAGGTCAATCATGGGAAATCACTGGAAAGTATTTGTATTTGTTGCTTAAAAGAATGCTCAGAATCAGTAAAGCCACTCGACGCCGCTCTTCTTTTCCCTTATCTTCTGCATGATTGATTTCATGTCGTCCAGGGTTATGTCCTTTCCGCCGATACCTGCTATGAACCCTGACATGGTTGGCCTTTTCTTCAGGTCATAGAGGGCAGACCTTACGTCATCGAAAAGTGCGCCGTTCCATCCCATTGAGATGTCCTTCTCTATCACACCAATTGATTCCAGCCCCTCGCAAATCTTCCTGAGCTCCTCTGCAGGAAACGGACGGTAGGACTTTATCTTGATAAGGCCGACGCCCATCTCCTCGAGGAGGGGCCTTGCCGTGCCTGCGACCGAGCCTATGGTTATCAGGGCATGCCTCTTGCCCTCCATGCTGACCGTTTCTATCAAACCATCTCCATACTTCCTCCCGAATTTTGAGGAGAACTCGCTGTTGACCTTTTTTATTATGTCACTGCTCCGGAGGAGGGCATCCTGAACCTGCTTCCTGAATCCCATGTAGTATTCAGGCGTTCCCAGCGTTCCCATGGTGACCGGCTTGCTTGGGTTGAGAACATAATCCTGCCTGGGTTTCGGGAGGAACTTCCTTACCTTTTCCTTCTGGAGGAAAATGATTGGCTCATATACGTGAGAGAGGACAAACCCGTCCATGCACATCATGACAGGTAGCTGCGCCTCCTGAGCGATACGGAAGGCCATGACCTGGGTGTCATGTGCCTCCTGGCCGTCCTCAACATGCAATTGTATCCACCCGGTGTCTCTCTGAGAGAAGGAGTCCTGCTGGTCGTTCCATATCGAAAGCGGGGCTGAAAGGCTGCGGTTCACGACCGTCATGGTTATAGGAAGGCGCATCCCTGCCGCTATGAAGAGCATCTCGTGCATCAGGGCAAGGCCCTGCGACGAGGTCGCGGTGTATGCCCTGGCCCCCGTTGCCTGAGCGCCTATGCATGCCGACATGGCGGAGTGCTCTGACTCCACCCTTATCATCTCTGCATCCATCCTTCCGTCCGCGAGCATCCTTGCCAGGGTCTCTGAGACATGGGTCTGCGGAGTGATCGGATAGACTGCCAGGACGTCAGGCTCGCATAGCTTGACCGCCTCTGCCACTCCCTCCGATGCCTCAACAACATTTTTAGCCATGTTTCAACTCCTTAATCGTTACTTCTCCCTCCCTGATTCTATTGCCTTTGAAGGACACTGCCCAATGCAGATGAGGCAGCCCTTGCAGTAATCATAATCTATGACAGCCTTCTTCTTTCCCTTTTCCTGTTTCACCTCTATGCAGCCCTCGGGACAGAACTGGACGCAGATTCCGCAGGCGATGCATTTTTCCGTGACCTTCGGATGGAAGGTCCTCCAGGAACCGGTCCTGTTGGAACTGGATGAGCCGGGCCTGTCAACCACCGCACCTGTTGAGAGCTTCTTCATTTTTTCGTCTCCTCGTACGCCCTTCTAACGAGCTGCTTGTTCTTCTCAGCGAGCTTCTCAGGGAAATTGTCATTGATTGCCTTGAGGAGGGATTTAAGGGAAACCAGACCAGTTGCCTTTGCAAACACCCCCAGGATTGCTGTGTTCACTATGTCCTTTCCGAGCATGCTTAGTGCAGCATTGGTTGCATCATAATAGTAGGATTTCTGCTTGAGGCTTCCCTCCCCTCTCTTGCCGTTTATCACTGCAATCGAATCCTCCCTCAGGCCGTGGGTTATCTCTGGGAGGCCGAGCAGCGAGGAATCCATGACTATGATGTAATCCGGAATGTAGACCTGGGACCTTATCGTTATTTTCCTGTCGCTTATCCTGGTGAATGCCCTGACGGGCGCTCCCCTCCTCTCCACGCCGAACGCAGGGAACCCCTGCGAGAACTTGTCATCGTTTCCCGCTGCCTTCGCAAGCAGCGCAGCGGCAGTGACAGCCCCCTGCCCACCCCTTCCGTGGAACCTGATTTCTATCATATGACTTAATCTTTCGCCGCTCAGGGTTATAAATGAGCGGAAAGAATTATGGCGAAAGTCGAAGTATAGTGAGAAAGCTTCTTGTTTCTTTCTACAGACCCATCCTGCTGTATACCAGGACCAGCCCCGCACCAAAGAGGGAGATGATGAAGACTGACGTGAAGACGAAGCCAATCCCTATGAAATCGATTGCGAATCCGGCAAAGAGCGGGCCGATTATCCTTGCCCCATACTGGACCATGTCGCTAAGGCTCATCCCGGTTGTCCTGATGTCTGCGTGGAGGCTGTCTGCAATGAAGGACCTTGCAATATTGAGGCCTCCTGCCCTCCCTGTTATGAATATGCCTGTAAGGACGGCTATTCCGATAAGGCTGGAGACGAACACCATTATGAGGAAAGAGAAACCAACCAGCAACGTGGTCAGTATCAGGGAATGCTCCCTCTTCAGGGATTCCATCCTGCCCCCAACCAAGAACAGGGTCAGAGTGCTTATGGCCGCACCGATGCCTATTATTATCCCCACATCTACCAGCGAGAAGCCGAGACCCGAAGCTTAAAGGGGAACCGTTAAGGCCATCACGGATTCAAAAAACCCTGTAAGGAAGGTTCCTGTAATGAGGAACACAAAGAAACCGAATTTCTTGTCGCCGAGCTGCTTCCAAAGGCTAGGCCCTTTCACCGGTGCCTTCTTTTCTTTTGTCCGGGAAGGTTTCTCCTTTCTTAGCAGAACAGCGCTTATACCCAAACCCACGAGGCTGAGGAAGAACCATGCATAGAAGGCCGCGTTTATCCCATAGCTGAACATCAGGAACCCTCCCACAATAGGCCCTATCACAGCACCTAGCTGGTACATGCTCTCTACCCTGAACAGGGTCTCTATCTTCCTTTCCGAGAAGATTGTAGCGAGGGCGTTTATCGTCGGGTTGAAGAAGTTCCCTATGAGACCTATGAGGAAGAACATCAGCGCATAATGGAGAACGCCCTCGGAAAGCGTGAATAGCAGCGTGACTATGGGGAGGAAAATGAAGGTCGTGAAGAGGGTTCTTTGCTTGCCGAACCTGTCCGCGAGCCACCCTGAGGGTATGTTGACAATCTTTGGGAGGGCATAAGCAGAGTGTATGGTGCTTATCTGCAATGCCGAGAACGCGCTTGAGAGGTATGAGGGGAGAACGTTGTATACGGACGCGAATCCCGCTGTCCATATGAACCTCAGAATGTAGAGGAGATTCATGTATATTATTTGTTGAGCTCCTTAAAACACTTGCTGCAGAAATGGACCTCGAGCATGAACCCGCCGTGGCTGAGCCATACGTGCCATGCCTTCCTCATATATCTCTGGCAGCTGGCGCACCTGAACCCCCTATACTCGGGCTTCGTGCTTATGTCCCATTTCCTGACTATTTCCAGCACCCTCTCCTGGTCCATGCCTTATTATAAGATAGCGGACTTAAACGCTTTCCAGAAGGTTGAATGGATTAATCGAATTTGTGACCCAGCTTCTCAAATAACCTTTTTACGAGAGCTTCCGCTTCTACAAAAACGTTAACGAAAAACATGCCCCAACTTTTCAAAAATACCTTTCATCTTCAGGGAATCCTTCCACGTCACGGGGCTCTCCGAGATTATCGTGACGTTCAGGTCCCTCTCCATAATCTCCCTGGCGAGTGGCGTGAACGGAGGGTTCTTGTCGTTCATCAGCTCGTGGTTGCGCTCCCCCTTCAGACCGTAGGCTATCCCCGAGAAGTGGATGTGGATGTGTTTTGGTCTGATTTTCTCTATCCTGTCAAGCATGTCAGGGTAGTTGATGTTTCCCCTGTTCCTTGCCCACAGGTGGGCAAAATCGATGCAGAAGGAGCATCCGGTCTCCTTCACGAGCCTCATGGTCTCATCCAACCCTCCGAAGACCGTGTTCTTGCCCGTGGTCTCTGGCGCGAGCTCAACGTTCCAGCCCTCCTTCCTTATGGTTTTCTGCATGTCAAGGAAATGCGCTTTCACAATCTGGAACGTCCTCTCCGGGGAGAGCTTCCCGTAAAAGGCGGGGTGGAAGACAATCTTCCTTGCTCCCATGTGATTCCCTCTCTCGCAGGAATCAAGGATTCTCTTCTTGGAGGCTGCGGTCTTCTCAGGCTCAGCAGAATTGAGGTTAATGTAGTAAGGACCGTGCACACTGAGGGAGACGTCGTGCTTCCTTGCCTCCTCACCGACCTTTTTGGCGAGCTCGTTCTTCATCTTAACACCCTGCACGAACTCAACCTCCATTGCCCGGAGCCCGAGGTCTTTGACCATCTTCACTCCCTCCAGGGTTGACCTTCCGGGCGTCCCTGCGGGACCGAGCCTTATCTCTGCCATGATTAGAATTGGTTTACCTGGTTAAAAATAGTTGGCTCAAATCCTGATTACACCGAACTTGAGGAGCAGTTCCACGACTATGATGACCACGCACGCCCCGACCACATGCTCGGGCCTGAGCTTTATCTTCTCCTTTGACGCGTCGAAGTACCTCACCAATCCAGCCGTGGACTGGGGCATCTGCATCTTCTGCTTCTTTCCCATGCTATCTCCTGTTAATCTGTTCGTGTCCTGTATTTATAAGTGTTATTTGACCTGGTTCTGGGTTTTCCCCTCTGCGTAGGATTTCAGGTTTTCTACTGTGATTTGATGGAGGTTGAATATTGATTTTTCAGACCTCCAGGCAATGTTTGGACTGTAGATTATGTTTCTGTTTGTCTTTGACAATTCAGAGAGTTTGCTGTCAGGGTCAAAGTCTAGGATGAGCTTGATGTCTTTTGAACCCATGAGCTTAATAACGTAATCAACATCCTCGAAGAGTTTGGGGCTCACGACGTCAACTATTATTGAACCCTTTTTGACTGAGTCCAGATTGCTGTTTTTGACCAGTTTCTCGGTCCCTGAATTCAGTTTTACGAGCAAGGTAATTATGTCAGATTTGCTGAAGACCTCGTCAAAACCAACGGCCTGGAATCCTGCTTGCTTGGGGGTCCTGTTCCAGTAGATAACATTCATGTTCCTGGATTTCCCTATCTCAGCAACCCTTGTTCCTATGTTTCCCAGACCGATTATACCCAGAGTTTTGTTTTCGATATCAAATCCTTCAAGCTGTTTGAAGATGTAGTTGGAGACTGCCTCTGTTGCATAGGCAGGGACGTTTGTCACGACAATCCCCTTCTGGACAGCAGAATCGGCATCCAGCCACTCATATCCTGTCGCTGCCACTCCCATATAACCCAGGTTGGGGCATGAATCCAGGATATCCTTGTTGACAGAATACCAGCAGACTATGATTGCATCAGCGTCCCCAATCCTTTTGATTGCCTCAGAATCTTCCTTTGGCATATCATCAAAGATGACGAATTGGTCAGCCAGTTTTCTGAGCTCTTCTTTCTGCTCTTCACTGAATTCATTCTTGTCCAGAACAACGAGCTTTCTTATCTTCATGGGAATGTCCTTATAATAAAGATGTGTGTGCCGGGAATAGCCCGCTTTCTGTCCGCCAGGCACCATGACTCACCGGCCAGCCTTTTGCAGCAGGCCAATCATTCACTGTGCAGTTGGCGTCGCAGCATCTGTCTGATGCGCTCAAAGCTTGCATCCACGCATCACCGGACACGTCTCACCTGCCTTTCCCTTCGGCACTCAGGCTATCTCACCAGGTCGCCCCGGATGTTTCGCCATCATTGCTCCGGGAGGGCAGTGGGTTTCTGCTTCCGATGCGAACCTCTCGGCTCCTGCCTCGCGGCAGCGCGCCCAGAACCAACAGTACCGACACTTCCCGTGGAGGTATCGGAACCGGCATGCTCGCGTAGCAGGTTCTGATGGATGAGCGGAGCTTCCTCATGACCCTTTTTACAGGAGGCTCCCGCCTTCCGCCAATCGGCATCTCGAACACCACAAAGGATAACGAGATGTCTCGTGCCCTGTCACGAAGACGAGGCACGAAAGCGTCAACGGAAAAACATCCCAAAGAGTCACGGAGCTGCGTACCCGGCTCACACAAGAAAGTGTTAAAATCGCTCCTTATAAAGGTTTTTCGTTAACGTTTTTGGTCAAATTTAACAGAAAAGGGTTATTATAAAGGTTATTTTAGGCTCAAATAAGGGGTTTTCCGATTATTTTACCTAGATGTTCAAGTATTTTTTTCTGGTCATCCATTGTATTGTTCGGGTATCTAAGAACCTTGACGGTGCCGAAATCGTCAGAGAGTTTGCCAGCACTCTCCCAATTATCAGCAATGAGTTTACCGATATCCTTGCTTTCTTTGTCTGTTCTTCCCTTCATATCGTTCCTTTTCCTGTATTCGTCTTTTGTTATGGATAACTCTATGAGGTATCTATCGAGAATTAGTCTCTTGTCTTTAAGGAACTTCTTCATGTAGGGAGAGGAATAGACGGTGAGCCTTTTCAGGTTCTCATCAAGCGGGCAACTCTCTGTAACCACGCTCTTCCCCTGCAGTAACAATGCATTCCTGTCCACGCTGTAAATTACATGAACCAGTTTCCATTGGCTCTCATTTATTTTCTTTATGTGGGTATCGCCGAATAGTTTTTCCCTGACAGAATCTGATGGTATACGAACAAAACCAGCCCTTTTCTCAAGGATTTTGCCAATCTCGCTCTTCCCGGAACAGGGAAGCCCTGTAAGCGCTATGCTGAAAATCTTCTTCATCATACAATGTTCATGCCTGGCTTCTGGCCAGCTTCTTTTCCCTGTTCTTTTCCTTCTTTATCTCGTCCTTGAGCTTGGGGAGGCGCATCAGGAAGCCACAGGCTGAGCACTTGACGTTGAAGGGCCTCTTCCATTCCTGCTCTGTCTGCTCCTGGTGGCTGCACTCAGGGCACCTGTACTTGACCTTTGCAGTGCTGGAGTCGTTGGGAACGAGGACTGCCATGTTTCCCTTCTGCTCGCCTGCCTTGTTGAGCAGTGTCCTGTTCGTGATGTACCTGTAGTTTCCCATAGTATCTATCTCGGTTCACGCTATATAAAAATGACGGTTTTTTCCTCAGTCCCTTTTAAGCCTTATCCTCATCAGGTCATGTGCAGCCACTGTCTGCCTGAATATCTCCCTGGCCTCCTTGACGTGGGGATTTACGTCCTGGTATCTCCTGGAGAAGTGGGTAAGGACGAGCTTCTTCGTGCCGGTCTTCTTCGCGAGCCTGGCTGCTGCCTTCGCTCCGCTGTGCATCCTTCCAACCTTCTCGTCCAGGAAGGTGGTGTCGTGGATGAGGAGGTCAGAGTCCTTAGCTATCATTTCCAGGCACTTGCATGTTTTGGTGTCCCCTGTATAGACCACCTTGAGACCCTTCCTCAGGATGCCGACGTCCTTGAGGGATATCCTCTTACCCCTGAACATCACAGAACCCTCGCTCTTCAGCTTCCCCACTAGCGGGCTCTGCTTCAGACCATAGAGCTTCTCTGCCTTCCTTATGTCAACGTTCCACCTGTCCTTCTCCTCGAACGAGTATGCTACAGCGGGGACGGTGTGGTTGACAGGGATGGAATAGATGTCGAACTTCTTCGTTCCCCAGACGTGGTTGATGTCCTCGCCCGAGTAGGGGACGTTCTTGGGGATTATCCTGAACCTGGGGCCCCAGTAATCGAGGTCGAGCAGGTCACCGATAAACCTCTCTGCCTCTGGGCCGTGGATGTAGAGATTTTTCTTCCTTCCCTCCATGTTCATGGTCTGCATCAAACCTATGAGCCCTGCCCAGTGGTCAGCGTGCCAGTGGGTGATGAATATGTGGTCAATCTTCATGAAAGAAAGCTTTGCCTGCATCATCCTCTTCTGCGTCCCCTCGCCGCAGTCCCAGAGCATCACGTTGTCCTCGTACTGCAGCCATATGGCTGCTGGATTCCTCTTCTTCGTGGGTATGCCTGACCCTGTCCCGAGGAAGACTATCTCAAGCACGTTATCACCATGATTTAGAATTGTGTTAGGGTAGATAAAAAGGATTAGAAGAGACGGAATTTCTCCCTGAGGGTGAGGCATAGCTTCCTGTCAGAGAGCATATCATTAATGTCATCGATATGGGGGTTGCGGGGACCTGTATTGATTTCCAGGCTCTCCACGCAAGTGGCCAGGAGCTCCCTCTTGAGCCTGACCAAACTTCCCGCATATACTCCTGCTCGATTCATAACGACAACATTAAGAATTGGGGAAGAGGGTTTAAATACCTTAAAAACGCGGTCATGGAGGCTTTCAGGGAAAAACGAGGCTGGTTTCCCTCCCGTATTCAATCCTTCTTATCTTATGGGTCTCCTTGAGGTCCCTTTCTATGGGCCTGAACTTTTCCGGCAGCATCGCGTATTCTATTTCGCTCTTGAGGGACAGACCCCTGTCCTTCTTGGCCTTCCATATCCTGCTGTTCAGCTCCATGAGCTCCTCTGACCTGAAGCCAATCCTGCCCTTCCTGGCTTTCTTGTCTGTTTCCGGCCAGGGGAGGTCCTCTATGTCCCTGCTGTGCATCTCTCTGTATAGCCTGTGGGTTATGAAGCAGGCAACGGGTGAGAGGATCAGTAGGCAGAGGTCAAGGACCTCGTGAAGAGTGTGTATCGCTGCCTGCTGCTCTGCCTTGGTGAATTTCCCTTCGTGATTGTATGCCCTGTTCTTGACGAGCTCCAGGTAATGCGAGGCCAGCATCTCCCATATGAAGTACCTTATCCTTGTGACGGGCTTGTGGAACTCATACTTCTCATACTCCTTCCTGGAATATTCCAGCAGGGAATAGGCCTCCTTCCTTATCCACCTGTCAAGGGGCTGTAAATCTATCCTTCCCTTTCGCTTCCTGAAGGACGAGATGAACCTCGCGACGTTCCAGAGCTTGGTGAGGAATTTCGCTCCCCCCTCTATCCTGTCGAACGAGCATCTGAGGTCAGAGAGCGTAAGGTTCCCCTCCAGGGCGCACCAGAGCCTGAACGGCTCTGCACCGAACTCCCCTATGACGTCCCTGGGGTCTATGATGTTCCCCAGGGACTTTGACATCTTCGTTCCCTTGCCATCGAGGATGTGATAGTGAATCCAGACGTCCTCAAAGACCGGCTTTCCTGTCAGTTGGTAGGTCCTGAGGAGCGTGTAATACAGCCACGTCCTGACTATCTCCCTCCCCTGGGGCCTCAAGGAGCAGGGGTGGGCCTTCCTGAAGAAGGGTTTGTCGTATTCGTAATGGAGGACGTAGAACGGGGAAATTGAGGAATCGAACCACGTGTCAAAGACCCTTTCCTCTCCCCTGAAATTCTTCCGCCCGCACCTCGGGCACTTCTTTACTGGAGGTCCCTCGAGCCAGGGCCTGTAATATCTTCCCTTCGGAGGGACGATTGTCTCTCCGCACTCGCAATACCAGAGGGGTATCTCCGTTGCATAGAACCTCCTTCTGGAGACCGCCCAGTCCATCGTCAGGCCATTAATCCAGTCGATGAGGATCTGCTTCGATTTGGGGGCAAAGAAGCTTGTCTTTTCAATGACATCCCTCTTGAGATTAGTTCTCCAGTCGAGCTGGTCGAGATAGTATTCGGTCATCTCTATGAACTCTATCGGGCTCTTGCTCCTCTCGCAAATCGGAGTCCTGTGGATCATCCTCTTCCTTGCCTTTATGAGGCCCTCCTTCTCGAGCCTGTCCTTCATCTCCTTCCTTGCCTGCTCCACTGTCAGGCCCTTGAGGAATCCCGCCTTCTCGTTCATCCTTCCGTCCTTTCCTATCGATATTATCGGCTTGAGCTTCATGTCCCTGTAGAAAAGGATGTCCGTGTAGTCGCCGAAGGAGCACATCATCATCAGGCCAGAGCCCTTCTCCATCTTTGCCACGGGATGCGGCCTTATGGGGACCTCCCTGCCGTAAAGGGGAAGGATTGCGTGCTTTCCCGAAAGCTTCTTATATCTCTTGTCCTTCGGGTTGTAAACCACCATGGAGCACGAGCAGAGCAGTTCGGGCCTTGTTGTGGATATTATTACGCTCTCCCCGGTCTCTTTTATCTTCCATTTTACGTCAAGGAACTCGCTCGGAAGATCCCTGTATTCAATCTCTGCATCAGCGATGGTTGTCTTGCAGTCAGGGCAATAATTAGAGACCCTCTTGTCCTTGTGGATTAGACCTTTATTCCAGAGGTCTATGAAAGTGGCCTGGGTGAGCGCACGATACCTGTCCGAATCCGTGTGATAGACGTCACCGACCTCCCTGCCATGCTCCCACGAGCAGAATGAGATTCCCAGCCTGTAGAACGAGTCAACGCTCGCCATCGAGGATTCCTCGAGGATTTTCCTGCACGCCTCAACATATTCCTTCCTTGGGGTCTCCTGTATGGAGACCCCGAACCTCTTTTCAGCTGCCATCTCTATCGGAAGGCCGTTCCTGTCCAGGCCCAGCGGAAAGATGACCTGGTGGCCTGTCATCCTCTTGAACCTGGCTATGAAGTCCATTATCGTGTAGGTCGCCGCGTGGCCTATGTGTATCGGGGCGTTGACGTAAGGGGGCGGCGTGTCTATCGAATAGATTGGCTTCCTGCTCTTCCTGTCAAACCTGAAATGAGAATCCTGGCGCCACTTCTTCCTTATCGGCTCCTCCATTCCCTTTTCCCAGCGCTTTCCCCTTATCTTAGGCATAACAAAGCTCCGTAATGTATATACTTAGGACAAGGATGAATAATAAATGTTTTCATTATAATAAGACCTGCCTTTGCTTAAGATTCTAGAATCCTCTTGAGGTTTTTGTGATAGCTTTCTTCTATTGACCCTTCCAGGCCCATCCGAACGAATGTCCCGGGCTCTGGAATTTTCTCTAGCTCCGCAGCCTTCCATACATACTCCACGAAGCTGAACTGGTCCCCGGTGTATTTTCTGAAATGCTCGCCGAAGAAGAATTCTTCCCTTTCTCCTACGTCCTTCCTACCATCATCCTCGTATCTGTGGTCTATGGTTATCCTGTATACTTCCTCTTTGTCTTTCATGAGCCTGATATAATACCAATGACAGAAGTTCCCGTATTGCTCCAGGTATAAAACATTATCAAGAAGCCGCATCTCCCATGCATCATGAAGCTTTTCGCCTTCAAATTCCGTATCGCTGACGCCTATCTCCTGTATGCTCATACATTAGAAATAGACCTTGTCTATAAAAACGGATATTGAGTCAGTACTGCCTTCCGGCGTAGGCGATGTGGTTAGCCTTCTTTCCGCACACCGCGCACTTGTCTGAGGGTTTGGGCTTATAGCGGAATAGCGGAATGGTGGTATCCATAGCCTTATATACAAATCTTGCAAAGCTAAAAATGATATTTTCTGCTAATTTAACAAACAACAGACTTGAAATCCCAGCCGATTTTAGGAATTCGTATGAGAAGGGAAACAATAATCTTGAGTCAAACGATTTCTTGATATTGAAAATGAACAATAGAATCGTTCCGGGATTCGTTAACATTGGTAATGATAGAGGGAGGATCAGAAAAAGGGTTAGGATACCAAAAATGTTTTTTAGCCCTGGAAAAACGGATGTTAAAATATTGTCCCACATCAAGACAAAAGAATCTAGGCATGATAAAAATAGATTTTTTGCAGGCAAAAAAGTAGATTTGTATTATGCTATACCAAACAGAGACATTAAAGGAAGCGAAATAGGCGTAGGTATGCATAAAAAAGAACTGTTTCTTTTCAGACCATCGATATTGAAGGCTGTTAAGATAAAAAGGTACATTGAAACCAGGTGTTTGCTTGAGATTATGGGATTATATCAGGGCGAGGGCTTGAGGAACGCTAAACGTATCCAGAAAGTTCAGTTTTCAAACAATCTACCTGAACTGATTAATAAGTTTCTGGATTTCTTTGAGACTTTGGGGCTAGGCGGAGAAGAATGGAAGATTAATGTGGGACTAACTGGAAATGTTGATGGTAAGAGGAAAGAGAAATCAAAGAGATATTGGTTATCAAAAACTAAAATTCCTGAAAAGAATTTCAGGGGGTTCTGTTATACAAAGACTTTTGGCAATTTGCATAACCCCATGGGAACGTGCATAGTGATTTATGATTCATCGGTTCTGGCACATGTCTTTCTTTCACTCATGAGAAGAATTGAAGATTTCATAAAGGATGAGGATGGGGCTTGGATATTCATTAATGGCCTCATGGAGGCAGACGGGTCGGTTGAAACCAAAAATGGATTCCTCAGTGAAGTCAATATTGCATATGATACAGCACAAGAAGCCAAATTCTACAGAAACTTTATAGAAAAATACCTGAATATAGAAACCGGTGTAAGGCCGAATAAAAGAATAGTTTTGTTCAAGAAATACATAGATACGGGAGATAAATGGGATGTCTGGTATAAGCTTGTGAAATTCAATGTATTCAGGAACCATTGTTTCAGAAGAGAGAAGCTTATCAGGGGGTTTCTTAAGCATAAGAAGACCAGAATTATCTACAAGTGTTTGAAAGGTTTGGTCGATGACTTTGCTACCACCCGGGATATTATGAGAACTGCAAATTATAATCAAAAGACCGGTGTGATTTATATCATGAAACAGCTAGAAAAACAGGGACTGGTATCAATTGTG
>Ga0307426_1000257_pt1 | contig 35836 bp, 31 predicted proteins | sample SalMarWE160340MG_FD_202165 | JGI IMG/M metagenome (GOLD analysis project Ga0307426, IMG submission 202165) | Salt marsh sediment microbial communities from the Plum Island Ecosystem LTER, Massachusetts, United States - WE1603-40 | ecosystem: Environmental > Aquatic > Marine > Intertidal zone >...
GCTTTCCAGGGTTTCGAACAGCATGCGGTCGGCCGCCGGGTCGTGGAACGGTTTGCCGGGGGCATCGATTAGCGAAACCCCTTTCAGGGGCAGCAAAAAACGCACGGGCCCCTCCATCTGGTTGAGCCTGGCGGCGATAAAGCGCCCAATGGCCTGGTTTTCCGCCGCGGTGGTGCGCATCAAGGTCACCTGGGGATTGTGTTGATAGAGGTTGCGGTCCTTGAATTTCTGCGGCACCGTGTCAAGGGCTTCGAAATTGACCATGTCCAACGCCCCGCAGGAGCCGACATAGGGGATTTTACTGCGGATGATGGCCCCCATGCGATCCTCACCGGCGCTCATGACGCCGCCCACCAGAAAATCGGCCACTTCGGTGGTGGTAACATCGATGACCCCTTCAAGCATACCCGATTCAACCAGTTTCTCCATGGATTGGCCCCCGGTGCCGGTGGCATGGAACACCAGGCAGTCATAGCGCATTTGCAGTGCCTTGGTGACCGCCTGGACGCAAGGGGTGGTGACCCCGAACATGGTCAGTCCGATAGCCGGCAGCCGGGAGCGGTCCGCCTCCTGTCGAAACCCGATCATGCCGGCCAGAGCGTGGGCGGCGTTGGACAACACGCTTGCCGAGATGCGGTTGATGCCGGCCACGTCGGTGACCGAATACATCATGCAGATGTCTGAAGGGCCCACGTATTGCCGGACATTGCCGGAAGCCACCGTGGAAACCATCACTTTGGGGACGCCCACCGGCAGGCTTCGCATCGCCGGGGTCACCAGGGCGGTACCGCCGCTGCCCCCGGCTGAGATGATGCCGCCCACGTCCCGGCGCCCGGCCATAAAGCGGGTGAAGGCCTCGGCCATGCCGGCCACGGCCGAACCGCGGTCGCCGGTAAACACGGCGCCGATTCCCTGCGGATGGTGTCGGGCCACCTCTGTGGGACTGATGGCAGCCGGGGAGGGTTTGCGCGAAGTGGACAGATCCACCGTAATGGTTCGCAGGCGCCGGCGGTCCAGGCAGGACTTGATAAACAGCAGGTCCTGGGCCTTGGTGTCGAAGGTTCCGGCGATGTAGGCGGCCCGGTCGATGGTGTCGGCCACTGACACCTGCAATACCGCCGAATGGGTCTTACTCACCCGAGGGGTAAGGGTCGTGCTTGCAGGCGCTTGGACCTCCGGAAGTCCGGCACTGCTCCACACCGTCGGCGCAGCGGCCCCGACGACGGCTGCGGGGATCTCTTCGGTCGCCGGTTCCTCGAGCGCCTCTGCCGCCTCCGGTTCCGCGGGTTGCTCCGACGCGAGATCGCCGGTTCCGGCCGTCACTTTCAGCAATTGCTGCAGCAGGTGCTGGTCCGCCGCCAGGGCGTCGGCCGGCAGGTCCCGGGCGATGCGGCCGTTTACGAAAATATAGGCGCGGTGGGCCAAAGACTGCGCCATATCCAGGTTCTGCTCGATCAGCAAGATGGCCATACCGCTCGAACTCAGATGACGGCACACCTCCTCAACTCGTTGGATGACCGATACGGACAAGCCTTCAGACGGTTCGTCCATCATTAACAGCAGCGGATTGGTGACCAGTGCCCGTCCGATGGCCAGCATCTGCTGTTCGCCGCCGCTCAGGAGGCTGCCGGAGATATGGGTTCTCTCTTTCAATTCCGGGAACAGATCGTAGACCGTTTCGGGCGACCACTGGGAATTGTCCACCCTCCGGCGCCAGGCAAAACGCAGGTGTTCATCCACGGTCAAAGACGGAAACAGCATCCGCCCTTGCGGTACATACCCAATCCCCAAGCTCGCAATCTCATGGGTGGGCCTGTCGATGGTTTCCTGGGCATCGAAAAGGATCGTTCCGGTTCTTGATAAGGGCGGCAGCCCCATAACCGATTTCAGCAAAGTCGTTTTGCCCATGCCGTTGCGGCCGACGACCACGATCAGTTCTCCAGGGTGTACTTGCAGATTTACGCCCTGCAGGACGTGACTTTTGCCGTAGTAGGCATCAAGGTGTTCTATGTTCAACAGGGATTCAGGCATGATGGGAATCTTTTGAATGCCGGCTTATGGTGTAGATCTGCTGAACCTCCCGATTGTTCTCGATCTGCTTCGGGCTTCCTTCAGCGATGATTGCGCCATGGTGCAACACGGATACCTGGTCCGCAATGCTGAACGCCACATGGATGTCGTGCTCGATGATGACCACGGTAATCTCGGACTTCAGGCTCATGATCAGCGCGGTCATGAATCCTCGCTCGGTTGCGGAAAGCCCCGCCATGGGTTCGTCCAGCAGCAGTATCCGGGGCTCGTGGGCCAGTGTGAGGCCCAACTCCAGTTGGCGGTTTTCTCCGTGCGAGAGCTCATCGACCGTTGTGTCGAGCTTGTCCTCCAATCCAACCCTGTGGGCAATCTCGGCGACGTAGCGGCGTTGATTCTCAAATTTGCGCCAGGAACGAAACAGCGTGGCGGTTAAAGAGGCTTTTCTTGACCGTGTCTGCCAGGAAGCCAAAAACAGGTTCTCCTGGACCGTCAACTGCGAGAACAGGTTGGAAATCTGATAGGTCCTGCCCAGGTGCGAGGCAATGCGTTTCTGCACGGGCTCGCGGGTAAGGTCTTTGCCGAACAGCAGGATCCGACCCTCGTCCAGAGGAATTTCACCTGTGACCAAATTAAAAAGGGTCGACTTGCCGGCCCCATTGGGCCCGATCAACGCACGGCTCTCCCCCATTGTGACGGTGAGGTCGACCTTACTGACCGCAACGATGCCGCCGAAGGATTTGGATACGTTCTTTAAAACAAGCGCATGCATGTGATCGAGCCCTCTTAAAGCTCAACGTTTTGGAAATACGTTGTTTCTGCAGCATTAGGGTTAATCCACCCAGCCGTTGTTCTTCTCCAGCTTTTCGACATAGTCCTTACCGAAGTATTTTTCGATCTCCTTGAAATAGGAGGCCTTGTCTCCGGGCGGGTAGTCGCGCGTGGTGGCGGGAGCCGCCATATACTTGTCGGCAATATCAGCATAGGGGCCGAACTGGGAAACATTCTTATAGGTCTTGACGGCCTCGTTCATCAGCTGGCCGTCCTTTTTGACCACCTTCTTGATGTAGATATTCTGCACGGGGTTGGCGTATTTATCGAAATAAAACGGACCGCGCGGAGATTCGTCGGCACTCATCTTCACCTGACGAAGGGCGGCGATGAATTTCTTGGGATCATCCACCTGCCCGTCAATGGCCTTCATGGCTTTAAAGGCGACATGAACGGCATCGTAACCTTGGACAGCGATCACGTCCGGGTAGTGGCCGTATTTCTTTTTGAAGCTTGCGCGGAATTTCTGGTTGGCCGCTGAAGGATTGCCGTCATAATAGTGCAGTGAAGAGTAAACTCCCAAAGCCGAATCCCCGAGTTCGGAGAGCATCGACACGATCGGAACGTTGGCCTGCCCCAGAATCTGGGGATAGATTTTGTCCAGTCCGAACTGTTTCCACTGTTTGAAAAAGCCAACTACCTGGGCACCGCCGGAATTGTTCAGGACCGCATCGTACTCCTTGGACATGCCCATCAGCTTCGCCATGATCGAACTGAAATCAACGGCTTCCACCGGATGCCAGATACGTTCGACTTTTTGCCCGCCGTTTTCCAAAAACCCTCTGATGAAACCGGCGGCCTGGTCCCAGGGGTAAGAGTAGTCTTGCCCGACGATGATAATCTTTTTATAACCCAGGTCCTTGGCGCAGTATTGGCCAAAATTGAAAATCACCTGGGCGCCGGTCCAGCCGGGACGGATGACACTGAAGGTTGCCTTGCGCATGGTAATGTCTTCCGGAGCGGAATAGCCGATCAGCATGGGAACCTCGGGGTTTCGCGCACCCCAATCCACCGCCGCCATACCTTCGTGCCCCAGCGAAGGGCCGATGATCAAATGGACTTTATCGCGGTTCTTGAGAGAGTCCAATTTGGTCCGCATCACTTCAACATCAGCCTTGGTGTCCTCGCTGAAAACCTTGATCGGAACACCGTTGAATTCATTATTGTATTCGTCAAGGGCCAATTTGGCGCCGTTGAGAACGCCTTGGCCGAAAATGGTCGCCCAACCGGTGATCGGGCCGATGGTGCCGATGCGGATTTCATCCAATGCCATCGCATTGCCCGCTAAGGCACCGATAAAAAAGAAAACGACCGTGATTGCAACTATCCAATTTTTTCTTTTCATCTTCTCTCTCCTTTCCTATTTGGTGTCTTCAAGAAACGAATCGTCGGTGGCACCCTTGGCGGGCGCCGCGCTTCCGAAAACTCGCGATACAACACTATCCCAGAGGCGCTTCAACGCCCCGGCAGCCCCCTTGGGCGCGAACATAATCGTAATCAGAAACAAGATCCCCATAATCAGCAAATAGCGCTGGGTAATACCGCTCAGAACCACGTCCAGAATTTTGAGAATTGCGGTTCCCAGGATCGCCCCGAACAAGGTCTGAATGCCGCCCAAAATTGCTGAAAGCAGGGTTTCGACGTTGGTGGTTAACGAAACCGAGTGGGGATTGATCAGACCGGTAAAGTAGGCAAAGAAAACACCCCCCATGGCGGCCACGAACGCGGTAAAGATAAACGCCATGTAACGCAGAAGCGAAACCGGGTAACCCAGCATCGCCATCCGGCTCTCGCTTTCGCGAATGCCGCGCAGCATCAACCCGAATGGGGAACGTTTCAATGCCGCCAGAAAGTAAATCACACCGCAAAAGAAAAACAGCTCAAAGAAATAGAACGCCCCTTTTGACTTTTCGGTTGAGATCCCGAATATCACCGGAGCGAATATGTCGGTAATGCCTGAGTCGCCTCGGGTGACCGATGCCCATTGGCTCGCCAGCGCCCAGACGAGCTGGCCGAGCACAAGGGTGAGCATCAAAAAGTATATGCCCCGAACGCGAATCACCAGAAGCCCTGTCAAAGCGGCAAACAAGACCGCCACCCCGATGCCCACCAAGGGGGGAATTGGAAATGATATCTGATAGCGGGTCTGCAAAATGGCGATGAAGTACCCCGATATACCGAAAAACGAAGCCTGCATCAACGAAACGACACCCAGTTCGCCTGCCAGAAAGCACAGGCTCAGGGTCAGCATTCCGAAATACATGACGCGGATACACATCATGACAAAATAGTCCGAAGCGATCCACGGCACAGCGACCAAAATTGCCAGGGACGACAGCAGTACGACTGTTTTAGGTAGGTGGGAGAATTGCATCGGATCAGACCTTTTTACCAAACAGCCCCTGGGGCCTGATGGAGAGGATCACGGCCACGGGCAAAAATAATATGAACAGCGAAAATTCAGGAATATAGGCAGTTGCAAAACTGTAGATCAGACCGGTTATCAGCGCACCCACGATGGTGCCCCCCAAACTGCCCATACCGCCGATAATGATCACGATCAAAGTTAAAGTCAGAATGCGCCAGTCTTCGCCCACCACCAGCATCATGAAAGTTCCGCCCACTACGCCGGCAACACCGGCCAAAAAGCCGGAAAGACAAAAAACGATCGTAAACAGCCGGCGGACATTGATTCCCAAAGCGGACACCATCTCGAAATTATCGACACCGGCCCGGATGGTGATCCCAAGGTTGGTTTTCTTAAGGAAAAACCACAGGGCAACAATGATTAAAATGGCCAATCCCAACATAAAAATCCGAAATATGGGATAAACCATATCGATCACAGGTATGGTCCAGATGCCGCTCAGCATCGCGGGGATTTCAATGGTTTTGGGGTACCCCCCCCAGATGACCAGAACCAGGTCACCGATGATGATGGCCACCGACAACGAGATCAGTGTCTCTATCAGGTCATTGCCGCGAGCCCATCGCAGTAGGAACTTCTCTTCCAGCAGGGCTATGACAGCCATAACGCCGCCGCCCGCGAGCAGGGCCAGAAGCCAGCCCCCAGTGAGGTTGATCACGGACAGGCCGATGAAGCCGCCCGCCATATAAAGCGCACCGTGGGTCAGGTTGACAACACGCATCAGGCTAAAAGACAGTGTCAGTCCGCTGGCCGTGATGAACAGCAGTGCTGCCAGTGTCAGACCGTTGAGTAATGACATAATGACGAGAAACGACATCGAAGCCCTTTACAGCAATCCTTGCACTGAGCGGTCCAAGAACGTCGAAATTTTAGGCGTTGAGGCGCCCGACTGGCAAGGCGCGAAAGCGCAGGAATATCTGGATATTCCGTGCTTTCGCAACGCAGCCGGGCGGGATGCATCGGCATATAAAACAGCCCGATGGGACGCATCGGCATATAAAATGTGAAGTTATTTTTGGGTGAGCCCTTGGGGCCTTGGCACCTAAAACCGAATGGGCGATGACCCCACCGGCTCCAGCTTCGGCCATGGCTTCAGCTTCATCGACGGCCAAGGCTTAACACGGTCAAGGGGCGCGCGTCAAGGGCAAAAGGAACCGAGCCGCACCTTTCCGCCGCGGCGTTGGTATCTTTGAGAAACGCCTTGGTGCGCTTCAAACCTGAAGGAGACTCTTCTCAATATGCAGTGGATTGCTATGTTTTACAACGCAATGAAAACTGCCTATTGCATCCGATAGTTGGCCACATAATAGTCATCGATGACCCCCTCTGATTTCAGCTTTTCCCCGAAGTCCCTGGCGGACTGTTTGGTGGCAAAATGAGACACCCGCACCTGGTACCAGCGCTTGTCGCCTCTAACCGCCTCCGACCAGTATGCATCCAGCCCCCGTTTTTTTAGCTCTTGAACGTAGCTTTTGGCATACTCCGGTTTTAAATAGGCTGCCACCTGCAGCGTAAAAGGATCCGAAATGATCCTTAGCGGCGGTTCAGGTTCATTTTCGACGGGTGGTGCTTCCGTCACCGTCAGATGACGGACCGTATTCACCACCAGCCCCCCGATTCCCAGGGCCAGACCGATCAGCAGCATACCGGTTAAAACGCGCCGGACCTTGCGGGAGTGTTGGATTAGATCTGCTGCTTTTTTAATCCGGTCGAGGATCCGGCGGCCCATTGACCCCATAAATTCAGACAGGTTCCGGGCCGCATGGACCAAAAAGACACCCGGTCTTATCTGCCTGCGGGTTTTGGGGGGCGGTTGAGACGGGACCGGCGGATTGAATCCGGCACGCATATTTTTCAGGGTGTTTGCATCGATGCCTTTCAGGTATTGGCGGGCGGTTTGCAGCCGGTGCTTGTTGTGCTCGGTGACAGGCGTCCAGCGCACACAGGCCGCCAGCCCTCTCAGATACCCGGACCGATCACCATTGTGGGCCAGCGCCTGTAAATAAATGTCGAGGGCCCATTCATCCGCGCGTTTCTCTTTCACGAAAAGCTTTGCCAACTCATCGATGAACTCGGGGGGCACCGAATCATCACCGTCGCAAACCCGGCGGTAGGTTTGCAGGGCGGGGAAATCCGTTCTTTCCATCAAAAGATAAAATAGGGCCAGCGTGCGCTGGATGTATTTATTTTTCGGCTGCGCTTCGCCGATGCGCAAGGCCAGTTCCTGGTGTTCTTCTTTAAGGCCTCCGCCGCTTTCAACCTGATGCAGCCAGTACTGGGCCGCTTCGCCGTCCTGAGGATTGGAATTCAGGTATGCGACCAGAAAGTCTTCGGATGTATGATCCCGCCGACTGCGGGCCAGATAGAAGCGCGCCAGCCGCGCACCCAGGCTGACGGCCCTTTTGCGCCTGACAAAGGGCGAAATCATAAAGCTGTCGAATAGGGCCATGGCCCGCTGAAAGGCATCTTCAGCTTCAATGTGCATACCGTCCCGCTCAAAAGCTCCGGCTTCGGCCATCAGGTGATCCGCTGCATGCAGCGCCCAGCGGTTTGACGCCCAGCCGGTTGCCAGAAAAAAGATCAGCAAAATGACGGCCACGATCAAAACATTGCGCTCAAGGCCAAGGTATGATTGAAAAAACGGCAATAGCGCCAGGCTCACCAGGCCGCCCAACAGAACTGCCGCCCAGATGCGAAAAGCGATATGTCTTAAAAATGATACCATCATTCCTATCACCTGTCCGGTGATAAATCCTGTTCCACTATGGTGGACCTTTTTGGGATTTTGGACGATTTTTCCGGGACATTGGTTGGCTGTTCTGAAGCTTCGGCAGCATTATCCGGTGCCCTGGTAACGTAATCAAGGTCTTTCGGTGTCGCCTGACCGGTGCGCAGCGCCACCAGCATCGGCTGCCGGGTTCCGACACCGGCCACCGAACCTGAAATCGGATTCACCCTTTCAAACCGGATATCGGCCGGAACCGGAAATTCCCTGGGCGGTTCACCATCGGTTGCCTTGATCATAAAATCCGCCCAGATGGGTGCCGCCCCACGCCCTCCGGTAACGCCGTTACCCTGTTTATCCCGCATGCCGATTCCCCGGTCAAAGCCGACCCATACCGCAACACTCAGGTTGGGCGTGAATCCGGTAAACCAGGCATCACGATAATCATCGGTGGTGCCTGTCTTGCCGGCCGCCGGAAGATTAAAACCCAGACGCCGAACCACGGCACCCGTGCCGTCGTCAATGACGCCGCGCATCATGTCCACCACCTGGAAAGCAACAGTCGCATCCAGGGTACGTCGGCCGCCGACGATATGTTCTTCAAGGACCCGCCCCAGAGGATCTTCCACCCGGTGAATAAAGAAAGGCTCATGACGGATTCCGCCGGTGGCGAAAGAAGCAAAGGCGGAGGCCATCTCCAGCGGGCTGACGCCGGAGGTTCCAAGGGCCACCGAATAGACCGGTCTCAGTGGACTTTCAATCCCGCAGCGCCGCGCCGTCTCTAAAACGGCTTCAGGGCCGGTGCGCTCCACCAGCTGGGCGGCCACCGAATTCACACTTTTCATGAAGGCTTGTTTTAAGATCATCGGACCTTCGTATGTCCGGCTGAAATTGCGTGGCGTCCAATCCGCGGCCCCCTTCACCGCAACGGTAATTTTTTTATCCGCCACGACTGTGGCCGGCGTTAACCCCAGCTTTTCAAACGCCGTGTAATAAACAAACGGTTTAAATCCGGATCCCGGCAGGCGATTATTTTGGGTGGCTCGATTATACTCGGTTTCCGAATAGTCTCGCCCCCCCACCAGGGCGTTGACGGCCCCGGAGTTGGCCTGAATTGCCGCCAGAGCCCCCTGGGGATGGGCCTCCGTGCTGTCGGCCTCGACTTCTGCCTGGTTGGAAGTGCCAAGGATCTGATCGAGTTTGGCCAGTCCGTTTTGCACAGATTCAACCGCCAGCGCCTGCAGCCGGGGGTCCAGGGTAGTCATCACTTTCAGCCCGCCGTGATAGACGACCTCAGGTCCGTACCGCTCTTCAAGAATATTGAGGACGACATCCAGAAAATAGCTGCCGGTACGAGATTCAGCCGAACGCGACGGCAGCCGCAATTCAGCCTGAAAGGCGTTTTGAGCTTCCTGCGCCGTAATAAAACCTACGGCCGCCATGCGCGACAACACGATCTTCTGGCGGTTTTTGGCACGCTCGAAATGGCGATACGGGTTGTAGCGGGTCGGCGATTTGGGCAATCCCGCCAGCAGAGCAGCTTCGGCCAGATTCAGTTCCGAAGCCGGCTTTCCCAGGAAAAATCTGGCGGCCTGCTCGATTCCGTGGGCGCCGACCCCGAAGGGGATTTGATTCAGGTAGGCCTCCAGAATTTCCTCTTTGTTGTAATGGGCTTCGATTTGCAGCGCCACCAGCAATTCACGGAATTTGCGCATGAAGGTGCGCTGGAAGCTGAAAAAAAGATTTTTTGCCAGCTGCTGCGTAATGGTGGATGCGCCTTGAATCCTGCCCGGTTCAAAAAGGGTTACCCACAGCGCCTTTAGTGTTCGAAGTTTATCCACGCCATGGTGTTCCCAGAACCGATGATCCTCGGTTGCAATCACCGCCTGGATAAAGAATGGAGAGATCCGGTTTAAGGGAATGGCCTCCCGACCCCCGATGAGCATAATCCTTTCGCCGGTGGCGGCAAAAATCTCGGTGGGAGGTGTTTCAATGATGCGGTTCAGCGGATCGGGCACGCGCGGCAGGTCACTCACCACCACGAATAAAATACCTGTTGCTAAAAGTGCTCCGAGACCGCCCAGCAGCAGCACCAGGTAGAAAAATCCGCTCAGCCGTCTTATAATGGCGGTGGCATGCGTCATCGTGGCGTTCGATCCTCCAGGTACTGTTTGATCGGATGCAAGGCGGCGCCCCTTTCTTCCAGGAATGACCGCAAGCGCCACACGGCCCACTCATGGCCCTGAACCAGAATAACCTGACGCCGGCCACCAATTGCGAATTCAAAACCCAGCTCGATGTACCCCGATACGGCTTCATCTGAAATCCCGACCTGAACAATCTGGCCGGAGGGATTCAGCAGTGTTTCAGGATTGAGGATGACATTGCGGCGGATCTCCTCCGGCAAGGAAACCAGGGCCTCAAAAAAACGCTCGGCCGGATATATGCGGTTTTTAAAGTTGGGCAGATCTTCCAGAGCTTCGACCGTCAGGCTGTCCTCGCGCTCCAGCTGCAGTAATCCGCCGGCAGGCACGTCGATCCGGCGCAACACGCGGTTGTCGGCGTCCAGCAGATAGACAATCAGATCGCTGCCGCTTTTTTCGAAATACGTACGCCGCCAATTTCCCTGGGCGGAAATTTCAAGAAGCTCAAAGGCGGATATTACTTCCCGGGCAGCCTCTCGGGGCAGTTTGAGATAAAGGTGTCGGAAATTTTCCGCCGACAGCATGGCACCCTGACCGTCTGAAAGACCGGCAGCTATTTGGGAAAAGGATTCGGCGCTGCGGGCTTCGCGCTGGGAGGCTTGCCGGTCGGTGACAATTTTTTCAAGCGTTTTTTTCGCTGTCAGGGTCTGGCGGCCTTTTTCCCAGATAGCGCCGGATTGTGGCCTTGCCGGATTTGTGGTCACCAGGTAAGCACCCAGGGTGCGCTCCACCCAGTCAAATCGCATTTCCAGAACGATGACGCACCCGACCAGTAAAGCCACCAGGACAGGCCGCAGCGCAAATACCCGGCGCAACCAGTCATTTAAATTTTTCGGTTCAAACCAATCCGTCATCGTAAAATATTACCAACAAAAATCCGCAAATGGCAAGGGAATATAATCCAAATCTGGACCTCGCCAAGTTTAAGATTGCGTATTAAATTGGTTAAGGTAATATCACGGATGAAATGGAGGAAAAATGAATCTCAGTTTCCGTAAATTTGTTTGGGCAATCTGTTTCTCCGGCACATTAATGTTAACCTGGCCAGGTGTGAGCCGCGGCGAAGTGGTTGTGTTTGATCGGGTGACGACCGTTCAAACCGATATACGCCTCATTGTAATGACCAAGGGCCTCCTGTTTGCCGAAGGCGGTCAGCTGGTTGACATTTTTTTGGATGACCAGCATCTGAAAAAGATTTTAACCGGCGGTGACGGCTACGGCTACTTAAAATACACGCCCCAGGACCCCGGACTAAAAGAAATAAGAGCGCGTTCAGACGCAGGCAGCGCAACAGGTCTACTGCTGGTTATGAGCAAAAACGAGCAGGCGATCATCATCGATATCGAAAGTGCATTTAAAGATGCCGTATTTTCAGAAGAGATCAGGGAAAACAGCCAGCGGGCCGTCAACGCCCTGAGCAAAAATTACAAAATAATTTACTTGAGCAGGTACGTTGGCAAAGGCGTCGGCAGGAGCTGGCTGAAAAAAGAAAATTTTCCGGAATCGGTTATTATCCGCTGGCAAGGACCTGAAATTTTTTCAGCATTGGAAGAAAGAGGCGTGCAGCTTAAGGCCGTCATCGGTTCGCAGGACGTGATATCGGCAGCGGGGCAGCAAATTAAAAATCGGTATACGTTTGAAAAATCCAAGGAGGGGCAAACCGTAAAAGACTGGGATGAAATTTTAAAGCTGCTGCAAACAACCCCGCCCGCAGAACAGGAAGAAAAGGACGGAAAACAGAAGATAGAAGGCTGGAGGGTGAGAAGGTGAGAAGGTGAGAAGGGGGGAAGGTGAGAAGCTGGGAAGCTGAGAAGGTAGGAAGGGGAGAAGCTGGGCGGCTAACCGGGGGACCGTATCAATCCTCTTGAATCTGCGCCTTTAGCCTTTAGCCTTTTACCTTTAACCTTCTACCGCATACTTTTCAATTTCCGCATCCCCGCTGCGCGGAATCTCCGACCAGCATCCAGTATCCAGCATCTATCATCCAGTATCCAGCATCCAGCAGGCTATTCCTTCCCCGCATATTTCCGCAGGGTGCCGTCTTCGGCCACGGCATAAACAGCGCCATCGCGGCCGATGGCAATCGACGACAGGCCGTTGCCATGAAAATTGGTGTCGTGACCCCGCGTTTTAAGATCATAGGTAGCGGTTAACATTTCAAAGCCAGATACATAAACGCGGTTGGAAGTAACAGCCGGGGAAGAATCGGTAGCCCCTAACAACGGCAACCTTCCCGAAAACTTGCCGTCATGCACCAGGGTGCCGTCTGCGGCGTTGAGCCCCTGGAGGTGGTTTTGGGATACCACGAATACCTGCTGTTTCGCAGAAGCCGCTGGCGTCGCAAACACGGGTTGTCCGGCGTCATACTGCCACATCTTCACGCCGGTTTTCACGTCATAGGCCAGCACCTTACCATCCTCGCACCCGAACAGCATCAGGCCGCCGGGCGTAACTGCGGCCGAAGAATGTCTATCAAAGCCGTGCTCCAGACGCCAGAGCACGGACAATTGCATCCCGTCCCATTCAAACACGCCGATACTGCACAGGCTGTCCGCAATGGCAATCAGGGTTTTTTCTTCGCCGGTAACAACCGCAACCGTCGGATCGACAAAAGTGTCCGGCAGAACAACAGCGTCTTCATCAAATTCGACGGGAAAGCTGCCGACCAGATTCCAGGTATCTTTTACAGACCGCAAAATATCTGCTAGGCCCGCCCGGCTGCCTGAAGCATCAAAGCGACACACACCAAGCGGTTTACGGTCGAGCAGATGCGCCCGGTTTCCGTTGTCGCGCAAAACAAAAAGCTCGCCCTGAATATCCTCGATCATACCGACCGACACATACACAAAGATATGGGTGCCGTTTGGCGATGAGATAACCTTAGGGGACCCGGTGGTATACCCGCTGTCGGGAAACGAATAGGACCACTGCGGATTGCTGAATTGATCGACTTTATGAAGTGTGCTCAATATCCTGCCGTCACCGGCTGCATGATTGGTGATAATGTAGATATCACCTTTATCAGAAACTGAAGCCGAACCAACAATGCTGCTCTTTGAATGGTCAGGACCCAGCGATCTTTGCCACTTTTGGGATCCGTCCTCCGACTTTATCGCGATCAATTTGCCGTTGGTAGTTCCGATGTAGATGACTTCCCGTCCCTGGAAGTCCACCCCGATAACCGGTGAGGAACTGGTGATCCTGTATGGATTTGAAATCCATCTCGATGACAGCGCAAAACCGCTTTCAATCGGCTGAAAGCCCCGGCTGGCTAAATCGCCGTGGAAGTGGCCCCACCTCGAAGACCTGCCGCCGGCACAGCCGATCAAAGTCACCACAGAAAATATCAGAATAATATTTCGCAACCCGTTGCTCATATTGGTGTCCTTAATTTGCTCCGAAGATATCAATTAGCCGATTTCCTGCTCAACCGGACAATCCTTCACCCGCCCGCAAAACCGGAGTTTCAATTCTGTCTAATATATTCCTATTTTGGAAAACAAATCAAGCCCATATGTGGTTTTTAGTAAAGAATTCCGGTTCGGAGAGAAAAACGCTTTCTTGGGGATTAAAAGCAGATGATGTCTCGAATTTTTTACCTGAATTCGACTTCTTACGCTATGCCCTCTGCGCTATGCCCTATGCGAACAAACCCGCAACCCGTTCACCACCAGCGATATTGCCAGTTGCCGCAATGCAGCACATGCATGACCTCTACTGAAAACAGCAGGGCCATCGATGAATAAAAAATCCACATCAGGATTAATATGACCGAGGAAAGCGAACCGTAGAGAAGATTGACCTCACTGATATGCTGAACGTAAAAACCAAAAAAATTCCGGGCAATAATCCACAACAGACAGAAAATGAGTCCCGCTAGAAACTGATGGCGCAGCTTTATGCGGGTATTTAGAAAAAGCTTGACCGTCGCCAGGTAAAAACCGACCATAACCATCACAGATACGCCATTGATCTGCAGCGAATTGGCCGAATTTAAAGCCAATTGATAGATGTTTTCAAGATAAGGCGTTTTGTTGATGGTATTTAAAAATTGGGGTACCGACGTGGACAAAATCGTCCAGGTAAAGTTGGATATGAAAAACAGCAGCACGGCAAAAACACTCATGGTGACATATACGGCCTGTCCGAACAGCAGATGGCGGGCCGGCAGTTGAAAAATTTTGCGGTAGGATGTTTCAAGGGTTTTAAAAATAAGTCCGCTGATGATCGGCAGCATCAGAAAATTGATGGCGCGAAATGAACCATGGGCATTGGAATTGATCACATGCGATTTCATCCACTCTCTGGAAACAAAGGGGATGACCTGGTTCATTTCGTCAGCCAGCATTTCAGAGACTTGGCCCGTCCAGTTGGCCTGCGAAAAAAGCAGGTGCTGAATAAAATCAACAATCAGGATACTTAGGGTGGCAAACGGAATAATCGACAGTAAAAACACAAAAGAGACGGATAAGGACAGGTTGAAACAGTCATCCAACAAGAATTTCCTGAAAGATATTAAGAATAACCTGTGGCCTACAAAACTAAAACGCAAGGCCGGGAATCTGTTTGCCAGCATGGATGTCTGCCTGCATCATTTGGCGGGTCGTCCAAAAAAAAGTCCGTCTCTCATCAGCACATGTCTGCAAACTCGGCTTGCAGATCTTCACGCACATCTTCAGCTAAAGATTTTATATTCGGAAATAATTCCGTTAAGATTTTACGGGCCTTTTCGATGTTGCTGATGGCCTGGGCGATTTTACTATTCTCGGACTTTGTCAGGTCAATCCGTTCTTTAAGCTCGTCGATATCATCACAAATAAAATCAAATTCGCTGATGACCCTGTAAAAATCCTCAGTCTCCATAATTTTTCTCCTTTTTTAAAATGGTTGAGCCCCCGTAATGGTAAAAATTAATTTAAATTCAATAGACTGCATGAATTTACCCCTGTTCTTTTTACCATCAAAGCTATCGGCAGAATGATTAAAAAGCTTGAGCTTTTTTTAGCGCAGGGACCTAAAGAAGAAATTGGGTTAAAGCTGGGGAATCAAAGCCTGATCTTCTGGAGTAGAATCTTTTTCTTTTAGAATATTGGAATTTTAGTTTCCACTAATTAAAATTAAAATTCCAAAACCGAGTTGTTCGTCGGGATTTAATATTATTAAATTATTAAAATCAAATTAATTACAGCTACTTAGATTGATGCCGAAATTCTGGCACACGCTTTGCTTATAGTTGCGCTTTAGGAACAAGTATCGCAGCAAGTCAAATATCTTTCTTTGTTAGATAAGTATTTGAAAGTATTAACAGCAATAAAAATAATGCGCAGCATAAAGGAATTAATCCCCCGGATTATTGAACAAGCAGCATTGTTTATTTTTCATAGGGCCATTGACAATCCTGAATATGCCATTTTCCAGGGCGGATTAATGAGCCGAACCACGGGAGGAATTATTTGAAAAGTCAAGAGGTCGTTATCGTCCAGGGGAACGAAGCCTGTGTGCGAGGCGCTATTGCAGCCGGATGCAGATTTTTTGCCGGTTACCCGATCACGCCGGCATCGGAAATAGCTGAATTGATGGCGGTTGAAATTCCCCGACGTCAGGGAATATTCATTCAGATGGAAGATGAAATTGCCTCCATCGCCGCCCTGATCGGTGCTTCCTGGGGGGGGCATGAAGGCCTGCACGGCCACATCCGGTCCCGGCTTCTCGCTTATGCAGGAGGACATCGGCTATGCCGCTGAAACCGAAACACCTTGTGTGATTATCAATGTCATGCGTGGCGGCCCCTCCACCGGCCAGCCAACCCTTTCCGCCCAGCAGGACGTTTTACAGGCCAAATACGGCTCCCATGGAGACTATGAACTCAACGTTCTTTGTCCCTCATCGGTGCAGGAAATTTTTGAACTTACCTTGCGAGCTTTCAACCTGGCCGAGAAATATCGGGTTCCCGCCATTGTTCTGTCCGACGAAATTGTCATTCACACAAGGGAGAAGCTGAGAATCCCATTCAACATTGACGTAAGGGAGCGCCTTAAACCTAAAACGCCTCCCGAGACATACAAACCTTATAAAGCCTTGCCATCAGGTCTTTTGGATGGAATGCCGACTTTCGGCGAAGGCTATAGGATGCTGGTTGACGGACAACTTCACAATGAAGAAGGCAACCGGGCCGGAAGCGATCCGATTGTAAGCGGAAAATTGGTACAAAGACTTTGCCGAAAGATTACCGACCACGCGGCTGAGCTAGTTGATGTCGAGACTCTGTATACCGACGATGCGCATACTATTGTAGTCGTTTATGGCAGTGTGGCCAGATCCGCGCTATCAGCCGTAAAAATGGCCCGACAGGAAGGACTCAAAGCGGGATTACTGAAAATAAAAATTCTGTGGCCTTTTCCGGATCAGGTTGTCCGGAAGACCATACAAAACGCCCGGAAAGTAATCGTCCCTGAAATGAATGTCGGTAAAATATTCCGGGAGGTCCAGCGCGTGCATAATAACAGCCGACAGATCTTCTCGCTGCCCAAATTGGGCGGCATGCTGCATACATCTGGAGAAATATTGGAAGCGATAAAAAGTGAGCATCTGGAGGAGCTAATAACAGTATGAATCCCCTTGCCGAAAAATATTTGAGGAAAAGCGCTCTGCCAACTATTTTTTGTCCGGGTTGCGGACACGGTACGGTGTTGAACGCTTTTTTAAGAGCCGTGGACGATTTGGACATCATAGCCCGGCTGGCTCTTGTAAGGGGGATCGGCTGCTCAAGTTGGACGCCCGTTTTTATAAATACCGATGTCATCCACTCGCTTCACGGCAGGGCCATTGCCGTGGCGACCGGTTTAAAACCGCACCGGTGGTGGGCGGCATGATGGCCGAGCTGATCGAAAAGGTAGAGAACGGATACGATCACGATGCGAAACCCTTGAAGTTCAAGCTGCCGAATTTAGGAATCACCATCGATATGGGCGCTTTTCACCGTAACCGCCAAATTAATCGTGACAGCAGTTTTTCGGTGATTGGATAAAGATAAAGGTTTCGGGTGTCAGGTGTCAGAATAGGCCGGCAGGCAGAGGGTAAAGGCCAACGGCGCAGGGAGCAAGGCTCAGGAAAGAACACTGGAAATCTGTGCTCAGTAAATGCTTTCTGCTGATGCCATTTTGGGCTATGCCATCCATCCGGCCAGCAAGCCCTAAGGCTTACAGCTGGTAGCGCCCATAGTTCGAAAAGGCCTGAGGCCGCCTGATGCTTTAAAATTAAATTCTATTTGAATTTACTGCTACCACTTAGGGTGTCTGCAATATTGGTGTACGTGGGATAGTCCTGATAAATCCGCGTTTTCGACATATAAAATCCACCACAAAATTTGTACCGCCTCTTTTAATTTGTCCTGAAGTCTATAAATTACAAGTGACATTCTTTTCTTAACAGGTATCATACACAGCCGCCAAGTCTACCAGCGGTCAGCAGGCTGCCGCAATCGGCTGATCTCCGATAAGGATCTATTTGCTTCTTTGAAAAAACTAATGCATACTGGCTTAAAGCCAACATGATGTTTTCCAATGGAGTCGATGTAAATGAATATTGATTACGCTGCGTTCGTGTCACACTTGACCGCAGTAGCTGATGGGGCGGTGCATACCGATATACCGCTTGCACCATACACATCTTATAAAATCGGCGGCCCAACGGCCGTATGGGTAGCCCCGCAGTCCGAAGAAGCCGTCGGCCGGGTGCTTGAAATCATCCATGCCGCCGAAGTTCCGCTGTTTGTGCTCGGCCGGGGGTCGAACGTGCTGATTTCGGATAGAGGCTGGCACGGCGTGACCCTTTACCTGGGTGAGAATTTGAGCGGCTGGAAATTTCAAAACCTTGACGCCGATGTTTTAGCCGGAACCCGCTTAATCGACGTGACCCGCCGTGCGGTGGAAAACGGGCTGGCCGGCCTGGAACTTCTGGCAGGCATTCCCGGCGGTGTGGGCGGTGCGCTGCGCATGAATGCTGGCGCGTTCGGTCGGGAAATTGAAAGTGTCACCGCCGCAGTCAGTGGCTTCCGACGCAATGGATCCCGTTTCCAGGCCGATCGGGATCGTATTAATTTCGGCTATCGCCGGGCACCGGATCTGGCGGATGTGATTATCACCGCCGCCCGCTTGCGCTTCGAAAAATCCGATGCGGCCGTGCTGAAAGCGCGGATGGAAGACATTCTCGCCATGCGGGCCAAAAAACAGCCGCTGAAATTTCCCTCGTGCGGCAGCGTATTCAAGCGGCCGGCCGGATACTATGCGGGTGCACTGATTGAAGACGCCGGCCTGAAAGGCGATCGCATCGGCGGCGCCATGGTCAGCCGCAAACATGCCGGATTCATTCTGAATGTGGCCAATGCCGCGGCTGCCGACGTTTATGCCCTCATCCGGTTGATTGAAAAAAAAGTATTCGAACGTTTCGGTGTCCGGCTCGAGCGTGAGGTCAAACTGATTGGTGAGTTTGAATGAACCCTACTGAACCCCCATCCGGCTGGAAAATTACCCGCTTCTTCATCCCGCTGGCAATTCAGGCTGTCTCCCAGGCCTTGAGCTATCCACTGGTGGCGATGGTCGCATCGCGAGGTCCCGGCGGCCCGCTGAACCTGGCCGGACTGGCCCAATCGAACACCGTGATGTTTTTTCTCGGGATGATCGCCATCAGCTCCGTTACAACCGGCATGGTCTATGCCAAAACCCGCGAAGGATATGAAAAATTCCGATCGGTCACCCTGCTAACCGGCCTTGCGGTCATAGCCGTCCAAGCCATGTTGTGCATTCCCGTGGTGTCTCACCTGCTGTTCGCCCGCCTTATCGGTTTGCCGCCCAGCATCGAGCAGCCGGCTCATAGCACGCTGTTGTGTTCCATTCCCCTGCAGTTTCTTTTCTTCCTTCGAATTCCCTATTTTGTGGTGATGTACGGCGGCCGGGCCACCGGCATCGCCAGTCTGGCAACCATTTTCCGGATCATTCTGACCGCACTGCTGTCCCTGCTTTTTTGCTTCCTGGAGCTGGTCGGTCCGATCTGGGCCGTGGTGTGTCTCAGCCTCCCGGTGGCCGTCGAAGTGCTGGTTTCGGCAATGTTCGCCGCGCCGTATTTAAAGTTGTTAAAATCTTCCCCGACCCGGCCCCCGAGTGCCGGGGATATCTTTTATTTCAATCTACCGCTGTCGATCGGCGGTTATTTCCTTTCGGCTTCGGCCATCATCCTGGCAGGTTTTATTGCCCGGGCACCCGATCCGGATCGTATTCTGCCGATTTATTACCTGGCACTCGGACTCGCCAATCCGATGGCCTTTGCGGCGACCCGCATCCAGACCATTGTACTGACCTTTCCGCCGCAGTCCCTCCGGGATCGACGTATCCTGCGCTTCGCCCTGGCGACCGGAACCATCCTGGGTATTTTGCCCTTAATTTTCATTCTGCCCGGTCTGATCGAACTTTATTATGTCGAGCTGCAAAAACTGAGTCTCCAGGACCTTCATCTCGTAAAGTTGACGGCGCTATTTCTGATCTTTTTCCCTCTCAGCGTCGCGATACGCGCTCATAGCGAAGGTCTTGCGGCCTGGCTCAAAAAGCCGACAACGGTGCTCGCCGGACATGCTGTTTTTATGGCCGCGGTCATCGCCACCGGTTTTGCCCTGCTCAATTTAGGCCTACCGGCGCAGCTGATCGGGCCGCTCGGGCTGACCATCGGCAGCCTGGCCTCTTCGGCCACCATGCGTCTGGCATTGAACCGCGCCAAAGAAAGGGGGTTTCCGGTGGGGCCGACCACGACGTCGGTCGGGCAGATAAGGTAAATAGGTATTTTTTTCAGCTTTCTTCCCAGTGTATACACTCCACCGGACACGTTTCCATCGCTTCTTCGATGCAGTCCTCAGGCCCGCCTTCGGGCAGGATGACCTCAGCCTTTTCTTCGGCTTCGTTAAATGCAAAGACGTCTGAACACAGCTCCACACAACTTTCACAGCCAATACATTCTTCGGTATCGATAACAACTATTTTACCCATCTCACTCACTCCTTTTGGTCGGTTTTACATTAAGGGCAAATACCTCAAGCTGGAGGATTACCCGATTACATTTTTTCTATTCTCTTGTGCAGGCAAAAATACAGACTGCAGCTGCATTGATTTGACGGTTCTGCAACAAAAATCATTCATAACCGGACTGTCGCACATCCCAATCTAAGGGCATTTCTCAAATAATCAAGAGTAGCGTTCAGAGGTTCGGGGTTCACAGGTACAGAGTGCTATTTTATTATTCTGGCCCCCGCCATGACGGCTGTTCCGATGAGCCTAATCGGGATGGCGCCCGGCTATGGTGTACTGCTGATTCTGTTATTTATAACCGGAATCAGTGTTTCCGTGTTTCATGTGCCCGCGCCGGTGATGGTCGCAGATCTGTCCGCTGCCAGGAAGGGCCGGGGAATGAGTTTTTTAATGACCGGCGGAGAACTGGCAAGGACCGTCGGTCCTCTGGTGGCGGTGGCTGCGGTTTCAGTTTTTGGTCTGGAAGATTTTTATCCGGTAATGATTTTTGGGTTGCTCTCGTCGGTTTGGTTATATTCTAAGTTTCGAAGGGTCCCGGTCAAACCGGTGCGTTCAAGCCACAAATTATCGATCCTGGAAACATGGCGCAGCCTGCGCCATCTTCTTTTGCCCCTGACAGCAATCCTGATCACCCGCGGTTTCATGCATGCCTCCATGACCGCCTTTTTGCCGACCTACATCAAAACGGAGACTATAATACTCGGCCGGCGCTGTGAGCTCCGGGAGAAACCTGGAGAAAAGTTGAGTCAACTTCCATCTTTCCCAAAGCGCTCTTCCTTCCACGGATCCGCAGTATTGCTGTAGCCCATGCTTTCATAGTAGCCCGGTTCATCACGGGCGACAAATCTGATTTTTTCCAGCCATTTGACACTTTTATAAAAATAACGATCCGGCACCAACCCGCGCACGGGTGCGCCGTGCGCCCGGGCAAGTTTTTGATCGAAAAAGGTATGGGCCAATATCACGTTATCCTTGCGGGCTTCAGTGAGAGGAATACTGCTGGAGTAATCGCCGGGCGCCTCAAAAACGGCGAAACCGGCATTTTTTTTGACCATCACCAGATCCATGATTGTTTGCAGGCGTACACCCCGCCAGCGCGAATCCAGCAGGGTCCAGCCGGTGACACAGTGAACATCACATATCAGATCTATCTGCTTTAAACCCATCAGTTCCTGATATGTTACCGTCACCGGATTTTTTACTTCACCGGTGATTTGCAGACGCCATTCGGCCGGATTGTCGGGGCCTTTTAAACCGCCCATATCGGGCAGTGCTTTTACGGCATGCTGCCCTGGCGGAATACGCGGCCGGCCGTCGGCTCTGAGCTCTGCCGCCAGCGCGAGATTTTCTGAATCCATCAATTTGACAAACACACCCGGCAGACCGATCGATACAATGGTTCCACCGGCTGCTGCCATAAAGTTTCGCCGGGTTATTTTGGGATTGTCTTTCATAACATTCTCCGGAAACGGTTTTCGATGACTTGAATCGCTCAGGGCAGCGTCTTAACCCTATAATTGCATAACGTGTCGCATTGGACTTAGGGTGTTCAGACGAAAACCATTGATATTATGGATTGATCCTGGATACTGGTTTCTGGATACTGGATGTTTCTGGATTTCATTCCCGGTGCATTCCTGAATATCCAGCATCGAGTATCGAGCATCCAGCATCGGCCTCGTAAAAGCGACGGTGTTGCGTCTACACCTCATAGATTATCCAACCCCCATGCGCTTTACGTGTTGTTAATTCAGTATTATAAATAGTAACCAAAAGTTTCGCTTTGTGTCTTGGTGGCTTAGTGGCAATCTGTTTCCCGATAAATCGGGATTTCCGTCTCACTCCAACCGGCTTGTCCAGGTTGGGTAATGAGAAACTAAGACGTCAAGCATATCAAATCAAGCTTTGCGAGGCTGATTAAAATAAGATAGGATCAACGCGAGACATGGTTGCGTTCTTGAAGATGATCTGCTACGCTGCGGCGGTATAATCCGGTTAAAAAGCGGCTAAAAGTTCAGCCGCAAAGACATGCAGACACAAAGAAGGAGATCCCATTTCATGACTGAGGAACAGGAAAAAAGCATTGAATTCAAAATAGATCGGTCAAACCTCTATCGCGAGGAATCGTTCAGCGACCTGAAAACCGGCACCATAAAACGCCTCACACCGGTCAAAGCAGACGGATCGGAAGACAAAAGCCGCAAAGCGCGGTTTGTCGGGCACACCAGCATCCTCACCCCCAACGGCCCCCTGCCGATTCAAAACGGTATTCCGGCCAATGATCTGCAGCAGGCGATTAAAAAATTCCCCGAGGTGATGGAGCAGGCCATGGACCAGTTAATAGAAGAGGTCAAAAAATACCAGGAACAGGAACGAACCCGTATTCAAAAACCCGGTTCGGGCATCATCATCCCCGGCAGATGATTGCGCGGTCAGCCCCGTGCCGATAATTTTTTTAATAATAATCTGACGCAGCAAAACAAGAGCAAAATGGGAATACTAAGCTTTTTCTCAAAAAAAGATCCCGAGGATTACGAACGAAAGGGAGATGCGTTCTTTGGGACCGAGGCTTACGGAAAAGCCATCGTAGAATATGAGCAGGCCCTGGCCAGGCTGGAAAAGACCTCCCCCTGGGATGATGGGTACCGCAACAGTCTGCGGGAAAAAATCAGTGCCAGCCGAGAAAAACTGGCCCTGGCGCATGAGAAAACGGCCGCAGAGCTGATGGAAGTCGGCCATAATGATGACGCCCGGCAGTATATTGAACTGGCGCAGGAGTTGACCCGGGATCCGCAATTAAAATCCAGCCTCGATCAGCACCTGCAAAACCTGGAAACACAGGCCAAAAAAGCAATTCAAACCACTCTGCCGAATTTTGACATTTCAAATCAGGATGATGCTCCGCAGGGGGAACCGGACGGCCGGACGTCGGATGACGATAATTTTACGGCCCTGATCGGCACGCTGCCCGAAGAGGTGCAAGAATCCTACCTGAGTTACCCGGAGACCTTTAAAAGCGGATACCTGGCATTGAACCGGGGAGATTTCGAGCAGGCGGCGGAGTTACTGTCCCAGGCCATGCAGGAACATGCCGAGCCGCAAAGCTATATTCAGCTCGAACTGGCAACCGCCCGCCTCAATCTGGGCCAATATGACGAGGCCTGCCGCCTGGCGGAATCTTTTCTAAAGTACCGGCCGGATGTCCTACCGGCCTACCAGCTGTTATGCGAAATTTTTTGGGGAACAAAAGCCTTTGATCGGGCCGAAGCGCTGCTGTCTTCTTTGCCGAAAGAACTGACAGAATCAGTGGCCGGTTATTTGTTGCGCGGAGAAACCCTTTATCAGGCCGAAAAATATGCTGAAGCCAAGGAATTTTACCGCAATTTTTTAAAAAAATACGAATGGCATGAAGGCGTCGCCCGGGCCCTGGCCAAAACCCATGAAGCGCTGGGTGAAAGGACCAATGCCCGCTACATATACGGCGAGATCATGAATCAGTGCCGCAGCTGCCACAGCCACATGGATCCCGAAATCAAGCAAAAATTTGCCGACCTCAGTTTTGCCTCCGGTTTGAACACCGCCGAAGTGCTGGAAATGTATCTGTCTTTAGCCCGGGAAATCCCACAGAATGCGGCGGATTACTACCATAAAATCAGCCGGATTTACACCGCCCAGGGCAATGAGGAAGAAGCGCGACGCTTTCAGTTGATCGCCGAAAAGTACGAAAACAAAGAATGATAAATTCGCAAAAAACCGAATTCATTCCCGCCTTGCGGGCTTTGGTTTTTCACGGAAAAAAATCGATGTTCTGACTTTTTACCCCACTACCAAAATTGGTGGCAGTTTCCCGGTAGGCATTGCAGTATGGCCAATGAATATTTGGTTGCGATCCACAATTACATCAGCGACAAGATTGCAGCGGCCGAAAACAATAAAAAAATCGCTGCCCAGCAAAACGACTTGACGTCATTAGAATACTGGAAAGGGCAGTTGCAGGAGCTGAAGGCCCTCCGGCAATACCTGGCGCAAAAGATCGATCTGAAAACGCAGAAATATTTTTAAATCCGGCATCCAGTAATTAAGCCGCCGGCGCTGCGGTCTAACAAGTTCCTTCAGTTCTAAAAAACAATCTGAAATTCTGGATGTGCCGTTTTTCAGGGCGAACTAAGTTTTGGAAGTGATGCGATTATGGCGTACGTGTACCTGCTGGATATGTACAAATTTATCGAAAAAAGACTTGCCGATGCGTCAGCGGCACTGGAAAAAACCGATGGCGATTCACCGGGTAAAAGTCTGCAGCAGGGACGCATCGACACTCTGAGGCAGTTTCAGGAGTTTCTGAAGGAGAACTTCAACCCCAGGCTTCCGCGACGCATCCGGGAAACCTACTTTGGCAAAAAGGACTAAGCCGAGATCGTATTGGACCACTGCCAGGAAACTCAAAGCAACCATGCCCTTTGAACCCGATTTCAAATTACCGGCGACGGAAACCCCTCAGGCCTTGTGGTTTGTTTTTCAAAAGGACAGTCTGCTGCTGAAAACAAATGACAACGGCTGTCTCATTCCGTGCTCGCGTGATCTGGCGGAATTCAATTTGTCCCCGATGCGCAAACAGTACTTGGGCGCACTGGATGGTCTTCCGTGTTATGCCGCCGAAATGCCGGATACCGTATCATTGGCGGATGGGTTGATGCTGCAAGGGTTGCGGGAAACCTTCGGTCGGCTGGAAGAGGATTTGATCTGGATTGCCGGCCGCGCCAATCAGCTGGTGGACTGGAGCCGCAGCCACCAGTTTTGCGGCCGGTGCGGGCATCCGACCGAAGACCGGACGGAAGAACGGTCCAAAATCTGTCCCGCCTGCGGTCTGGTCAATTACCCGCGGCTTTCACCCGCCGTAATTGTAGCGGTCGTCAGGGGCGACCGGCTGCTGCTGGCGAGCAATAAACGGTTCAGACCCGGCTACTTCAGTGTGCTCGCCGGCTTTGTTGAGCCGGGTGAAAATCTTGAAGATTGCGTCGCCCGGGAAATCAGAGAAGAGGTCGGCATCAGCGTAAAAAATATTCGCTATTTCGGCAGTCAACCCTGGCCTTTTCCCAACTCCCTGATGGTGGCATTTTTGGCGGATTACGCCGGTGGCGAAATCCGCATCGACCCATCCGAAATTGTCGATGCCGCCTGGTTTACAGCCGACAATCTGCCTGCCATCCCTCCCCGGATCACCATTGCCAGGCACCTGATCGACTGGTTCGTTAACAGCCGATAAATCAAACCGGCTTCAGAACCTGCACTTTCAAATCCAGCACGTAGTCTTTCACCGCTTCCCGATAGGCTGCCATGTGGGCGGTCTTCAGATGCGCATGCAGGGCATCCAGGCTATGCCAAACTTCAATGATGGTGACCACGTCCGGCCGGATGGGGCCTTGCACGGGCAAGCCGGAATCCACATCAACCGCAGGTTCGTAGGCCAGGCAGCCGTCTTCGGCCTTTACTTTGGGAACGTTTTCGCCTAAAATTTTAAGATAGTCTTCCCGGCAGTCGGGTTTCAACTGGATGGTGGCAATTACATGAATCATTGACGGCACTCCTTTTCAAATGGTTTTGGGGTCGGGTCACCTTAGAAGATATAAGTATTTCTTGCAACTTTAAAGTGTTGCGGAGGGCGATACCCTGAAAGACGGCATCGTACGAAAATCGATAAAATTCATAGCCCGGCTGCGCTATGCCGCCGATCTCAAGCTGACGCGCCTGCTGAAAGCCGGCCGCAGTCATGGACTCTACCGCCTGGCCGGTTCCTGCCTGCGCTGCGGAAAGTGCTGCGAAACGCCGATGATCCGCATATTTCCATTATTTTTTTACCTGAAAAGTCTGCGCTGGGTGGTTATTACGTGGCAGCGCCGCATCAATGGATTTGAATTTCTCGGGGCCGAGCCGCCGCGAAAAATGCCTGATATTCCGCTGCACCCTCCGGGACCCCGCCACGGGGCTCTGCGACGCCTACAGCAGCCGCCCAGGCATGTGCCGGGATTATCCGCGCAATCAGCTTGATTTCCCGGCCCCGCTATTTTTTGCCGGCTGCGGCTTCCGGGCCGTCTTACGAAACGCTGAAAAATTGGAAGCGTCGCTTGCAGCCCTCGACCTGCCGCCGGAAACCCTGCAAAAACTGAAACATGACCTGCAGCTATAAGGCTTGAAGGCTGGAAAGCTATAAGGCCTGGAAGCTAAAGGACTAAAATTCTATAACTTTATAAAAAACGCAACGATCCTGACCATCCTAATTTATCCCGTTAAACCTTTTTGTCTTTTGTTTAACTGGGACGATCTAAACGATCCTAACCATCCAAACCATCCAAACGATCCAAACCATCTCAACCACCTGAAAAGGGTTGCTATCATCCACTCGCATATGTATTGTTAACAGCTGTTGCGCATTAGACTGTAATTAAGTAAATATAAAACTAGTTCACACAAACTCCCATGCATGTGCCAATTTCGAAATGGCCGCAGGCGCAAGGCTCAGGACGCAAGGGAAAGGTAAACCTTTCATTTGTTTTAGCATTCCAGCATTCCAATTGGGGCACAGCCCCTGACTTGTATAAATTCTAATTCGGTAACTATGAATTCGATTCCTCAATGGCGATTCCGTAAAATGCAGCCCGGGGAGATTAATGTCGATCCCATTGAAGGGGAGTTTTTCACCACCGAAGCCATCGGCAGCATCACCGATGCGCTGGTCCGCGAATCTATCCAGAATTCTCTGGATGCGGCCGAGGGAAACGGACCGGTCACGGTGTGCTTTTCGTTCTATTCCGGACCCAGCCGGGGATCCGACCCCCGGGAGATCATCGAGACCTACCTGGACGGTCTTAGTCCCCACCTTCAGGCCAAACACTCCGGCCTGCCGGATCTGCCGTCCATTGCGGAGAACCTCGAGTATATCTTAATTGAAGACTACGGCACCCGGGGTCTGCAAGGCGATATTTTACAGTATGACGACCTGGATGATGACCTCCGGAAAAATGATTTTTACTATTTCTGGCGCAACATCGGCCGCACCCGCAAAGAATCCACCGATCTCGGCCGCTGGGGACTGGGCAAAACCGTCTTTCAGGCCGCCTCCAGGATCAATGCTTTTTTCGGGATGACCGTCCGCCGGGATGACGGCCGCACGCTGTTGATGGGCCAATCCGTATTAAAAATTCATAAATCCGACGGAACCCGTTATGCACCCTACGGTTATTTCGGCTTGTTTGACGCTGAACTCGCCCTGCCGGTGGAAGATCAAGCCTATCTGGCAACCTATGCAAACCGTTTTTTAATCGACCGTATCGGCAAACCCGGCCTGACCGTCCTGGTTCCCTACCCGGACAAGGAGATTAATGCGCCCGAATGCGCCAGGTCCGTTATCAAACACTATTTTTTTCCGATTCTTGCGGGACAGCTCATCGTAACAATTAAACACGCCGGCAAAAAATGGGAACTGAAGGCCGTTTCCCTTGATGATCTGCTTAAAAAATCACGCTTCCCCGAGAGCCAGGGAATGCTCGGCCTGCTTGATCTGGCCCGCTGGGCCATACTGCAGCCGCAGGACGCCCATGTCACCCTCAAGGAACCGGTGACCGGCCGGGCGCCCAAACTCAGAGAGGACTTATTCGGACCCCAGGACTTGCCGGATCTCAGAGAAAAGTTTGCCAACGGTGAACGTCTGGCCTTTTCCGTGCCCATCACGATCCGGCGCCAATTCAGCAAAGATTTATTGCACTCCCGTTTCGCATTGTATCTGGAACGGGATGAAAACCTGTCAAAGGCCGAAGATCATTTCATCCGTCAGGGGATCACCATACCGGAGGTAACCGCCCTCAAGCACAAAGGCGTGCGCGCCATTGTTTCCATTACCGAGCGCCATCTGTCCACCTTTCTGGGTGATGCCGAGAACCCGGCCCACACCGAATGGGAGCGCAATTCCAAGAAATTCAAAAAGCGTTACAAACTGGGTCCCTCCACCCTGGACTTTGTCAAATCCAGCCCGCGGGAAATCGTAAAAATCCTCACGCAGCCGCAAAAGGGCCGTGATGAAAATCTATTGAAACACATTTTCTCATTACCCGCGGATGCGGCCGCTATTCGGAACGCAACCCAAAAAATGGATGCCGCTGCCGCCGGAACGGGTGCTGAAATCGTGCGCGATGGTGAACTCATCGAAACCCAGGGCAAAAATTATCTGCAACTCACCCCGTTAAAAGGCGGCTTCAGGCTGGCAAAAAGGCCGAAATCGAAGCGCGTCCCACGGTATGTCACGGTCTGGCTGGCCTACGAGGTGCGGACGGGCAACCCGTTTAAAAAATATACCCCCCTGGATTTTGATGTCGGCCGCCCGCCGATATATATCCAGGTAACCGGCGCCGGGCTTTTGTTAAACAAGCACAATGTGATCCAGATTGAGGTCCGGCAAGGAAATTTCAAGCTGACGGTTACCGGTTTTGATACCAATCGCGATCTGCGGGTAAAGACGAACCCCTAATTTATCAGGGTGTTTATGAAATCAGCCTGATCGCCAGCTCGGACTATCGTTTTTCCGCCCTGGTTTATCCGGAAGTACTTCGACAAATTTTAGCCCGTATTTTAATCGTCGACGATCACACGGATCCGGACTGCGATGATGATTGGCCCAGCCTCTGGCTGAAACTGGCCTGCACCCTGCCCGGCATGTCCGCACCGCTGCCGGCCTCAAACTCGGGCCGACAGGCCTGGATCGAAAATGCCGTGGAAGCGTTTTGTGCCAATTTCGATGTCCTGGATAAATTCCATCAGGCAATTCAGAATGCCGGATGAACGTTACCAATATTTTAACGTTAAGACACGGATTGGCACTGATAATCTATGGTTTCAATCTATGAATTAAGATAATGAGAAATTTACGAATTGAAGATTAGATATTTAACCAATAAAGGTATTGAACGATTTGGCGGATATCTCGCCGAGCTCAGGCGAGGCTCAACTGCCGCGCCGCCCGCAAACCTGCTGCAAGACCCTGATGTTTCTGTCCCGCTCAAATGGGAGGCGGAGGTCGAGCAGCGAAACTTCGGGACCCGGCTGCTACTGGCGCAATATTTGGCCGAGGTGCTGGACGGCGCGGAAAATGACGGCCTGGAAAACGATGTCGGCCTGTGGAGCTGGCTGTCCCTGTTTTATTTCGACCAGGTGTGCCCGCCGGAAGAAAACGGCCTGCGCAAGCCCGGCCGGGACTATCGTCACATCCTGGAGCCGGGTTATCCTTACGGCCACCGCCACCTGCTGTCCGGCGCCTGGCTGGTCTACTCGGTTTACGGCCTGGGGGATAAACTGAGCCGGCTGCTGTTGTGGACCCCTCTGCACCTTGAAAGCAAGTTTCATCATGAACTTGCAAGCAGGCAAACCCTGATCACGAATAAGGGTATTCTGGAGGCCGCCGATAAAATGTATTTCAGAGAATCGGAAGGCAATCCTAAAAAAGGGGCGCTGATAAAAAAAATCGCCCCGGGGACTTTGCAGCGGTTTATCGATGTCATCCAGCAGTTGGATCTTACCTACGATCTTTACAGCATGAGCGGGGAGGAAATCCTTGCGCTGCTCCCGCCCGAATTTGATAAATGGAAAAACATCCGCCCCTCTGCAAAATGAAAAAAAAGCGGAATCCTTCCAGATAGTCGCCGCACTCTTTGCTAAAGAATTTTCTCCATCACACCGATATAGAAAACATTTAGCAGGATCTCGGCCTTGCATTGGCCGTAAATATTCAGCGGCTCAAGGTTAAACGGTCAATAAACCATACCCTGAATCCCGCTTTCAACGGGAAACGCTGGACCTCGGAACCATCACAATTTAGAGAACTAAGGAGCAAGACATGACAGTTTACCGAAAATTAGGTTTGCAACATGCCGTCCAATCAAATTTGAAAATTATGGCGGCTTTTCTGGCCGTTGCCTTCTTCATTCTTTGCGGCTGCTCGCATACCGAGCAGTTTCTGATTCCGCCTCAAATGGATCTGGCGCCCTATCGCATCATCGGCGTAATTGAATTTTCCACGAATGGTGAAGCAGAATTAGGACAGCATGTGACGCAGAATTATCTGCAGTCCGTCCAGGCCGCCCAGCCGGAGGTGCGCTTTTTAGAACTGGGCAGCCGGGACCTGGTGTTGTCGAAAGTCAGCCGCGCGCAGCTCGATTATGAAGCCGTCAAGTCGATCGGCCGGATCTATAACATCGACGCCGTCATGTTCGGGGATTTGAATCTATCCGAACCCAAACCCGATGTTCATCTGTCATCGACGTGGCAGTCAATGAAAGCCGGCGCTTATGTTGAGGCAGCCCTCATAACAAAACTGTGGGAGGCCGACAGCGGCGTCATGCGCTGGACGAATTCCAGCCGGCGTAAAGGAACCATCGCGCGTCTGAGTGCGAGTACCAGCGGCAATATCTCGTTTGGGGCCAGAGATCCTGAAGAGACCTATGGCAAACTAATCCCGCAGCTTGTCTATGCCAATACCGATGACTTCCGCTCCCATTATGAATACCGCAGAGTGAAGTAGGCCGCGCATGGCGGAAAATCAATCGGGTAACGATTTGCTTTGTGGGAGTGGCTTTCCATCCGGGGCATAGGCCTCAAGGGGCGGAAGAAAGCCACGATTTTATGTGCTGGCCAGACCGAGTCGATCGTGACTGGAAAGCCGCTCCCACACTATATACCCTAAACTCATTTTGCGACCGCTTTTAATACCTGAATTTTTTCCAGCAAACCTCGCTTAACAGAACTAACCGATATACACACTATTGCAAAATTAGCGAATATCAAATATTTAGTGGCAGGGAAAAATTTCAGCCGCATGCCGAATGGGTACACCTTAACCTTCTGACGGTTGCAGCCGGCATTAGGATGCGTGGGAGAGTCAAATGACAGATGACCCGAATCGTAACCGCTTTATCCCGTTTCGCAAAACGGACATCATTGCAATGTGCTGTGAGGATTGCCGCATGAATGCGGAAGATGTCGAAGAATTTCGCGAGTTTTGCCGGATTCTGGAAGCCCTGTTTCATTTCGAATTTCACCGGCGCCTTGAAGCCCTGAAGAACTGTTACGCGCCTTTTAACCCGGATGCCGACACGCGCCTGGATGGCGACTATACCCGCGAAGAAAAAGAAGGCCTGCAAAAAGAGCTGGTTACTGAAATGACGGCCGTACTTAATTCGGCCAACTTCGAAAAGATTACCCCAGAGGATCTGACACAGGCAATGACTGAAGAATCGCTGTTTAAAATCCGCCTGGAAGTTGACTTTGGTGACTTTGAAGATGTAATTTTCTTTCGCCGCGGTGAATCCGTCAAACAGGAAACGCTGGTATCATTTGGCGGGCTCAGGAAGAAAACCTTTAAGTTTACAAATTACGACCGTGTGGCCATCTACCTAAAATTTAAGGAACCTCAATATTTTGAGGCCCAGGCCCGTAAAAATCTTAACTTTATACCGGGTTCGACAATTATCAAGCTCTTTCACAATGTCCCCAAGGCGGATATTGAGATGCTCTTTCCCAACAGCCGGGTGCGCATGAAAACCATCGACAAGCTGATCATCGGCGTGCCGGCGGCCATTAGCGGGCTCGTGGTCGTTGTCACCAAACTCGGGGCAAGCCTGATTCTGATCGCTTCGGTGGTCGCTTTCTGGCTGGGATTCAGCCGGGAGGAAGCCCAGCTCGATCAAAAGCATCTCATCGCCCTGGGAGCCGGGTTTGCAACCCTGGCGGGATTTCTGTTCCGACAGATCAGCAAGTTTAAAAACCGCAAAATTAAATTTATGAAAGCCCTTGCCGACAACCTTTATTTCAAAAACCTGGATAATAATACCGGCGTCTTCTATCATTTAATCGACGCTGCCGAAGAAGAAGAAATAAAAGAAGCGGTTCTGGCGTATTACTTTTTGCAGACCGAAAAGCGGCCGCTTGTCAAAAACGAGCTTGATGAACTCATTGAAAAATGGTTTGAAACCAAGTGGAACAGCAAAATTAATTTTGAAATCGACGATGCCCTGGAAAAACTGGATCGATTGGGCCTGGTCACTCGTGACGGTGAGGTTTTGCACTGCCAGCCGCTGGCAGAGGCCAAACGCCGGTTGGATGATATCTGGGACAACTATTTTACGTTCAACCGGCCCGGTACGGGTTAAGGTGGTCTCCTAAAGGCCTCTGGTACCTAAAGCTTCGGATATCCATCTCTTTTCCTGGAGGTAACCCATGAAAGCATATGAAAAGCTCGGCGCTTTTTATCTCGGCAAATTGTATGACATGGCCTCACAACAGCTTAAAGACGATCTTGTGCTCTATGATTCCAAAGATCTGAACACCCACGCCGTCATCATCGGCATGACCGGCAGCGGCAAGACCGGCCTGGCCATTTCATTGCTGGAAGAGGCCTTGATTGACCGCATTCCCGTGATCGCCATCGATCCTAAAGGAGACCTGCCCAATTTGCTGCTGACCTTTCCCCAATTGCAGCCCGGCGACTTTCGTCCCTGGATCAACGAGCAGGACGCCCTCAACGCCGGTCTCAGCCCGGATCAGTTTGCCGCCCAACAGGCCGACCTTTGGCGCAAGGGACTGGCCGACTGGGACCAGGACGCCGAGCGCATTGCCCGTCTGAAGGCCGGCGCCGGTTTTACCGTCTACACGCCGGGCAGCAGCGCCGGGGCGCCGGTGAGCATCTTGCGAAACTTTGCACCCCCGGCCGCAGACATCATGGAGGAAAAAGATCTGCTGCGCGAGCGGATTCAAAGTACCGTCACAGCCCTGCTGGCCTTGCTGGGCATAGAGGCCGACCCCATCACCAGCCGGGAACACATTCTGTTATCCAATATCATTGAGTCTTCATGGGCGGCGGGAAAGGGGCTGGACCTGGCCGGCATGATCCGCGCCATCCAGACCCCACCCTTCGAGCGCATCGGCATTATGGATCTGGCAGCGTTCTACCCTCCCAGGGATCGATTTGAACTGGCCATGCGCTTGAACAACCTGCTGGCCGCACCGGGATTTGAGGCCTGGCTGGAAGGCGACCCCATCAATATCAGCCGCATGCTTTACAGCGATCAGGGAAGGCCGCAGGCGTCGATTTTTTCGATCAGTCACCTGGCGGATGCGGAACGGATGTTTTTTGTCTCGGTGCTGTTAAACGAAATTCTGGCCTGGATGCGGACCCAACCCGGAACCACCAGCCTGCGCGCCATATTGTATATGGACGAAATCTTCGGCTACTTTCCGCCGGTTAAAAATCCACCCTCCAAGGCACCGCTGCTCACACTGCTCAAACAGGCCCGCGCCTTTGGGCTCGGGGTTGTACTTTCCACCCAAAACCCGGTGGATCTGGATTACAAAGGACTTTCCAATGCGGGCTCATGGTTCATCGGTCGTCTGCAAACCGAACGCGATAAAACCAGGGTGCTGGAGGGGCTTGAAGGTGCGGCCGCCGGTACCGGATTCAACCGGGCCGGGATGGAGGAAATTCTGGCCGGTCTGGGCCAGCGCGTGTTTTTGCTCAACAACGTCCATGAAAACGGGCCGGTTACGTTTCAGACGCGCTGGGCGCTGTCCTATCTGCGGGGTCCCATGACCCGCCAACAGATTAAAAAGCTGACTGCCGACAGCAATACCCGGGCCGCGCAGGCAGCACCCCCGGCACCGGATGATCCATCCGCCGTGCCGAAAGCCCCTGTTGCGGCAGCCCCGGCCGGCCGGCCGGCACCGGCGCTAAACGCCCCGCCGGTAATACCACCGGAAATAAACTCTTTTTATCTGCCGGCCTCCGGCGCCGGCCAGGGGCTCGAGTATCTGCCGGCAGCGGCCGGCTGGATCGAAGTCCACTATGCCAACGCCGGCTATAAAGTGTCCGCCTCCACCAAGCTGGCCCTGGCGGCCATGCTGGCGGAAGGGCCGGTCACATTGGATTGGGACCTGGCTCAGGAAATCTCCCTGGCGCCGGCTGATCTGGAAACCGATCCCCTGGCCGGGACAAGTTTCGCCGAACTGCCGGCGGCGGCTAAAAATGCGAAAAACTATACCAGGTGGAGCAAAGATTTTCTTCGCTGGGTCCGTCAAAATCGCCCGCTGCTCATTTATCACTCTCAACGCTTCGGATTGGCCGGCAGCCCCGGGGAATCCAAAAGCGGGTTTTTGGCACGCCTGTCCCAGGCTGCGCGGGAAAAGCGCGATCTGGAAGTCGAGAGACTGCGCCGCAAATACAGCTCCAAATTCGACACCCTCAACAATCGCCTGATGCGGGCCGAGCAGGCCGTCATGCGTGAAAAAGAACAGGCCCAATCGAGCAAAATTCAAACCGCAATTTCCTTCGGCAGCGCGATCCTCGGCGCGTTTATGGGGCGTAAAGCCGTCAGCGCCGGCTCTGCCACACGCTTCGGCACCGCCATTCGATCCGCCAGTCGCATACGCAAGGAGTCCATGGATATCAACCGGGCCCGGGAGACCCTCGAAGCAACCCGCCTGCAGCTGGAAGAGCTCGACCGGCGCTTCCAGGAGGATGTTGAACGCACCGAAGCCGCGTTTGACCCTGAAAGCGAACCCATAGGCGAGGTTCTCGTCAAACCCACAACCAGCGATCTGACGCTGGAGTTTTTTGGTCTGGTCTGGCTGCCCTATCGCCGGGATGTGCGCGGTCGGCTGGCGCCGGACTGGGCATCAATTGTTGATTAAGTTGATTGGGTTTATTGGAACTGGAAGAAGATGATTCTACAATAATCAAAAAAATGATTTGTTGGATTTGACAGCTTCAAAGAAAGATATCTGCATTTTGTGAAGAGATTGTATATTCTCAATAAATCAAAGGGTTGGCAATAAATGAGGTAGAAACAAGATGTTGTGGTTATGTTAAAACTCATCTCGATTTTATTTCTTTTACTGGCACTCGTAGGGTTGTCATCGTGTGCTTATATTGAGATGGGACCATACTTTCACCCTATTTACAGCAGTGTTGAACACCATGTTGCGAGGAGAGATTGCTGTGGTGGTTCTGGTCCTGAGGAAGTTTTTGTAATTGAGGGGCCAGAAGGAGTTCAGTTAACCTTGGCCGCGTGGAATGGCGAAAAGGGAATCGAAGGATTGATAAGCGGTGTGACCGGCAAGGGTGTTTTTGGGGAGATAGGAATATATGCGCCTGCGGGAAGTATTGTGGAATTCCAATCAAATTTCATTGTGTTTAAAAACCCGCAGGCAGAAAACGAATATAAGTTTAGAATAGAAAAAGTGGAGCTTAAAGAAAATCGATATCGAACCATATGTCCTAACTGGCTTGTATATGTTAGGTATTATCGTGCTGAGAATAATTCGAAATTGACGCCATTTGGATGGACACTTCAAGGCCAAGGGAAATATGGTACGCATATGTATATAGACTTAGATACAGATGGGCAATTTGGTAATCCTGAAAAATTCAGTATTATGCTTCCTGCAATGCGTGTTAATGGAGTCGAATTTCAACCTGCAGCTGTGGAATTTTCATGGAGTCTTGGTGAACGTT
>Ga0307426_1000258_pt1 | contig 35740 bp, 29 predicted proteins | sample SalMarWE160340MG_FD_202165 | JGI IMG/M metagenome (GOLD analysis project Ga0307426, IMG submission 202165) | Salt marsh sediment microbial communities from the Plum Island Ecosystem LTER, Massachusetts, United States - WE1603-40 | ecosystem: Environmental > Aquatic > Marine > Intertidal zone >...
AGCTGCTCAATACCCGCATCAATACTGCTCAGGCGTTCTTTGCTAGCAACCGCCTCCATTTTCCTCTCGTTGAGGAGTATTGTTTTATCATTTATCTCTTTTTCTATATTTTCGCTATTTTCGATCAAAATTTGTTTCTCACCAGCGATCTTATTAGTCAAGTTTTCAATCTCTCGGACCTTGACCTCAAGCCGCTGGATTTTGTCGTTGATCTGCTTGAGATCACTCTCGAACATGTTTTTATCCTTGCCCGCACCATCATGTTCTTTGACCACTTTGTCGAGATGTCGTTTTAACTCATTTAATTTCAATGAATGCTCAGATTTTTTTACATTCATTGTAAAAAGCCTGTTCTTCACATCATCTATCTGTAATTTAATGTCATCCTGTTCGGATAGGAGCCGCTTTTTTTCTTCAGTCACGAAAAGCACCTCATTTTTCAGTGTCTCAAGTTCTCCCTTCTTCTCCTCAAGCCGCTGACTGATCTTAAAATAACCGCTCTCTCCCTTCTCGGTGATTATCATACCATTCTTGAAAAGTATTCCGTCATCGGTGATAAAACCGTATCCATGATATTCTTGAGATAATCTCCGTGCTTTATCAAAATCATCGACCACGAAGTATCCAGCAAGATATTTCCGCAGCGCTTTGTGTGCTGATCGACACTCAAGAAATGCAGTGATCGGTTCCAGTTCCCCGGTTATGTCTGCAGGTACCTTAATTTCATGGGTGTTTTGCACATCGATAAAGCCAAAACGTCCCTCGGGCATATCGCCGAAATCAGAATTTTCGTACTCGCTTATTAGATAATAATTGAGAATATCACCAAGGCATATATCGACAACTGATTCGTAACCCGAAGTGACTTCGATATTATCTCTCAGTAAACCTGTGCTTCTTTTATCGAATTTGTCCTCGATCTCTTTGATACTGCCTTTTTCTTTGAGGCGATGTGTTAAGGTATCAACCATTAAACGGCATTCGGATAAACCATCCTGTCTATTTGCCAAATCAGTTTCCAACCCGGTGAGTTCTTTTTCATTATCCGCCAGATCGTTATTTGCTTTCTCCAGCTGCCTGGCGAGTTCATCCTGTTCTTTGATAATTAAACCTAAATCCTTTTCTAATTGTTTAATCGACCTTTGGTCAGCATCGATCTCTGCTTTCTGCAGGCTATGCTCTTCATCAATCCGTTGAAGTATCGTTCCCTTATTCTCTTTTTCAAAACGAAGTTTCGTTATCTCGGTTTGATGTACCTGGATATCGGCTTGGTGGCCAGCGATCGATTCATTTTTTCTCTGAAGGTCTTCGGCAAGCGAAAAATATTTGTTGTTTTCAGCTTCTAATTGTTCCCGGTGTGTCTGAATACATTTTTCTACTAGTTCAATCTGATCAGCGACCTCAATTCTCTTTTTTTCGACTTCCTGTAATCGTTTCCGAAAATTAACTAATGATTCATCTTTCTCTTTAATACTGGTTATCGTCCGCTCATTAGCCAGAATTATCTGCTTCGCCTCCTCTTCCTTCTCACTGATCTTAGCGAGTAGATCCTCAAGCTTTACATCAGCAACAGCGATACGCGAGAGCGTCTCCTTTCTGCTATCCTCAACCTGTAACATCTCTGCCTTGAGGCGTTCACGCTCTTCTTCGAGTTTCTTTATTCCCTGCATGATTGATTGTCGCTCAGTCTCGATGGTGTTTTTCTGTTCCTGTATTTTTGCCAATTCGACAACCACATTTTTGAATTCATTCTTAAGCATGAATAAGGTCAAGGTCTTATATTCATCCTTCAGCTCGCGGTAAAGCCTGGTCTGTCTCACCTGCCTCCTAAGGCTTCTTAAAGAACGGCGCATTTCATGGATGATATCCTCAAGCCGTAGCAAATCTTGTTCAGTAGATTCAAGCCGTCGTCTTGTCTGCTCTCTCCGCTCCTGATATTTGAGGATCCCGGAAACATCATCAAACATCTCCTTGGTATTACCGTGGATGATCTTTTCGATCTCAGATAACTCGAGGAATGAATAGGTAAGGGTTCCGGAGTTTAAGAACAGCGCCTGGATATCCTGAAGTCGACACTTTACCCGGTTCAAATAGAATTCACTTTCCCCGGAACGGTAGAATTTTCTCTTGATCTCAAATTCACCGCCGAATTGCGGAAAAAAATCTTCATTGTCGATGGTCAACGATATCTCGGTGAAATTCGCATCATCCCTTGCATCCGGCGATACATAGATCAGATCCTCAATTTTCTCGCAACGTAATGCCTTCATCGACTGTTCGCCAAAAACCCATCTGAGGGCATCGAAGATATTTGATTTACCGCTGCCATTGGGACCAACAAAGGCAGTAATACCACGATCAAGGCTTATTTTCGTTTCACCCGGGAATGACTTGAAGCCAAATAACTTTATTTCTTTTATTTTCATGACTGATCCGGTAGGATCAACCGTGCGCGCGTCGCCTTCTTAATCCTCTTCACGCAGATAGATCTCTCGTTCTAAGAACGGATGGTAGTCACTCCAGTCTTTCTCCATTCCCTTGTTTTTCTTTCTTGCACTGGTTATGATCTCGACCTTAGAATCTAAATTATCCAAAAAATGTAGTATCAAAGCTTCTAAAAAGCTCGGCTGCTTTGGAGATCCCCATTCGTATTCCCCGTGGTGTGAGAGTATCATATGCAGCAACCTGAGCCTTAACGATTCGGGAAAATCAGGTATTTGCTTGATCCTATCGGCAACGAGTTCATAGCCTATTACAATATGTCCAAACATCCTTCCCTGGGTGGAAAAATCGATGTTTCGAGTATATGTATATTCATAGATTTTTCCGATATCATGTAATATCCCGGCTGCGATCAGCAGGTCAAAATTTAAGTTCGCATATACGTCGTTGACCTTATTGATCAGCTTTAGGACATTACGCGTGTGCACGACCAAACCGCCGATATACGCATGGTGAACGCGCTTGGCAGCCGGTGCGAGTTTGAACTTTTCAATAAGAGCTTTGTTCTCAAAAAAGGCGGCCAATAACTGCTTCAGATGAAGATCTTTTATATTGTTGCGAAATTCGTCTATTTCACTGAAAGCCTGCTCGATATCTTCGTCTGCACGTGGAAGAAAATCCTTTGGATTAATTTCATCATCATCGATTCGTTTGATCGAATTAACAACGATCTGCAGCCGATCGTTATATTCGTTCACATTACCGACTACGAAGACAAAATCACCGACCGACAAAGCACCGATGTTTTCAACTACCTTATCCCAGGCGATACCCTGAATTGTCCCGCTGCGGTCTGAAAACTCAAGAACAGCGAAAACCCCGCCATCTTTTTTATCTTTTATCGACTTCCATGAAAGAACAAAGACCTCTTTGACAGTCTGACCTGATCTTAGTTCTTCAGCATATTGACTTTTCATTTTATCGTGGATTTTTACCCTAAGACAGGGTACATATTGTTATCACTTATCTCAATGTGCAAAGAGACTATTTCTTAGGCGTCTCCAGATGCAGAATTTTCTTCTTTATTAGATCCAATTTATCGTGTAGGGTTTGTTCTTCCTTTTTCTCGGCCTCAAGGGCACTGCGTACTTCTTCACGTTTTTGTGATAACAAGGTAACCTCTTTATTCAGCCGCTGCTCCTCTTCCTTGAGCTTTTCTAAGCGGCCAAGAGTCTCAGATTCAGTCTCTTTCAATCTCTCGATCGACTGCATAACTGGATTTTCTTCAACTTCCTGCTTTTTGGCTTCGTAATCACTCTCTATTCGTTCCAGCTTCCTTCTTGCCTCTTCTGTTTTATCCTGCAGCTCATCGAAATCCTGTTGGACTTTATTTTGTTCTTTCTTTAACGATTCGATTTTCGGCGAGAATACCTCTTCCTGCCGCTTATTGATATTCTCCACTATTTTCGCCTCTAAATTCCTTTGCATTGAAAACATGATAATAAACACAATGATCGCTAAAACAATGCCGACACCAAGTACTATCGGGTTTGAACCTGCCGCTACTTTGACCGATGGGATATCTGGTTTAGCCCCGAAATAGAGTGCACCAACCATTGTCTGACCAACCTTGATACTAAAACCGCCTTCGAACAAACCGTTATTTTCTTTCACGACACTCGAACCTGATTTAAGCAGGGTTGAATTGTATGTTTTATCGATACTTTTCTGATCATTCGATGCTATCACCTTGTTTTTTGCATCTGTAAAGTGGATATAGGTCAACTCTGGTTCATCACGCTGGAAGCGGCTTATTATCTCATTTAGATTACCCGTCTCTTCCATAATAATCGCATCTTCAACAAAAGTAGCGTGAGCAATGAGATTACCAACATCGACAAATCTTCTGATCAGTGATTCTTTTATTGCCGCATCACCCCCAGTTGTTTGTGAGGCCATAAACTTAGGACTAAAATAAAAGAAAACCGACAGAAGAACGATTAAAATGCAGGGAATGATTGCAAAACTTACTTTTGACATCTAACCTCCTAAGCTCAAAGATAGCCTGTGACATCCGCCCAGATCAAAATAGGGGGAATAAGTATAGTCAACGCAAAGTGTATTTGTCTTCAATGAAAAACCAGCCGTCAATCCAGCAAGGAACTCAAGACCACTGCTTTCTGTCCTTATCGATGAAAGGAGTGTGTTGTATGATGCTTTCAGTTCAAAGTTCTGAACAACTGAATAACCAGCTCCTAAACGAATCCCGAAATCCATCAATGCCGGCTTTACAAGATCAAGACCAAGCCACGCATCAGTAAAACGTTTCATGACCCCAGCATTGATTTCATAAGGGAACATCTCTGATGTTTCAATGAAGGGTTTGAGACCAGAACCGATATTTTTAACGGCAAGACCCATCTGAAGATCAGCCTCTTCCCAAAGATAGATCGCGCCGAGATCGATACCTGCACCTAAAGAATAGAGTGTATCGATCTTTGCATATACTGCTTTTACTGAAATCCCGATGGCGACTTCTTTATAAAAGAAACCCTTGCCAACATTTAAATCAATAAAGTGAACACCAAAGCTCCCGTGTTCTGCACCCCATTCATCGGTTTTTTTCAACTCTCCACCATAGAAATATCTAATTCCCAGACCCAATTGATTTTTTTCATAACCCAAGTAGCCAAAATGGGTATCCCCAATGTATGAAAGATATGATACTGAATAATACGAACCAAAGTTATATGATAAACCGGCTGGATTATAACTCACACTGTAGCCGTCAGCAAATTGTGCATAACCCATGCCGACCCGATGTGCGATAGGATCTACGGTCAGGTATTCAAACCCGATATTTGCCGTAAGAAGTAAAATAAGTGTCAGCATTCAACCTCCAAGAAAAATTATAACAACTATTATTGGAAAGTCAAGTATTTTCTGATTTCATGACCTCAATAATGCTCGGTAGCAACTTACCTTTTTCCCGAAGGTAGCGGTCTATTATCTTAGCGAGTAATAATCCGATCGATAATCCGATAACTCCTGCTATAACCATATAAAAACCGCCATACTGCGTCATTATTAAAATGGCGATCAACCCAAGCAAGACGGGAAATACGAAAAGGAAAAAAACTGCGATCATACTCTGCTCTACCCGAGTTTCAACCCAAACCTCATCACCAATAACCGCCTTTACTTTATTATCTGCCTCCATAACCATGGTCTTGCCAGCAGGTCGGCAGATTCCACCCGAGGGACAGCTCTTACAAGCATCACTCGGCATGAGTTTGATCTTTGCTATGGAGCCTTGTATTTCAACGACGATACCCTTTTCTCTCATGGTAAAAGTATATGGCTCCTGACTATATTGTCAATAAGCGACATTCTCAAAAAGGACCTTTGCCTTGACAACAAGAATGAGATAACTATAATTTGCATGCATTATGGAGGTTTTATATGCGTAAGATATTTTTACTGCTGCTTTTCTTAAGCACCATGTTGTTTGGGCAAAGACGTCCTGGCGCGGTATTCCTTCTTATCTGGCCAGGAGCAAGACCTACTGCTTTGGCCGGTGCATTTGCTGCCATCGCCGAGGACCCTACGGCTTGCTATTACAATCAAGCCGGGCTTGCCTTCATAGATAACACAATGATAACCCTTCAGCACGCCAATTGGTTACCCGCTCTGCAACCAGATATGTACTACGAATATCTGGGTATTGCAAAACCATTTAAGTTTGGTACGCTCGGTTTTGATATAATATATCTAACGACAGGAAAAACCCAGGTAGTCAATGAAGATGGTACAGTACTCGGGGAATATACGACATTTGACATTGCGATAGGGTTTGATTATGGCTCTAAATTGAACGATAGGTTGGGATTAGGTATCGGCTGGAAAATCATCTATTCATATCTTGTCCCGAGCTGGGTATTCGAAAGAATGCCTGAGCTGGGTATTGACCAAGGCGGCACCGGACTAACTTATGCATTTAGCGGGGGTGTATTGTACCAACCTTTTGTATTCCTGTCGCTTGCCGGGGCACTTCAAAATATCGGACCTGATATTGGTTATTCAGAAAGCGGCACTCAGGATCCTCTGCCTTATACACTTCGTCTGGGTGCGAAATTCAACCCGGTGCAAACCCAGGCTTTCAGGATCACCTTGACTGCCGAGATCACAAAAATCCTCGTTGGTATGTTTCCAAATAAAGACGACTCTTTTTTTGAAAATCTTCAATATGAATTCGAAGAAGCGTGGAAATCAGCCGGTCTGGAAATAGACTATTATGATTTTGTCAGTCTGCGGGGTGGTTATTTCCTCGATAAAGAGGGCGCCCGGAAAGGTTTCACTTATGGCGGCGGTGTCCGTGTTAGCAGGTTTTCGCTCGATGTAGGCATTGATCAAGCGATCTATGATTTTTCAACATCAAATTATAAATTCTCTTTGATCTATCGTTTCAATTGAACATCTCCATTTAGAAAACAATGATCCTCATCACCGGCGCAACTGGCTTTCTCGGCAAAAACATGGTCCCGGCACTTGCCAAATACAGCAGATTACGTATTCTGGCGCGCCGGACTTCAAACATAGAGTTTTTCCAGGATATACCGAATATTGAAATAGTGTTCGGAGATATTGAAAAAAACACGGGTATTATCGATGGACTGAAAAATATCGATATGGTAATACATGCTGCAGCCAGAACCATGGGCAGAAACTATCTCGAATACCACCAAACCAATGTTATTGGAACACTCAATACCGTGAGGGCTATGGAACAGGCAAAAGTGAAAAAGATCCTGCTGCTCAGCTCCCATGCTGCTTGCGGACCGAGTAGTGACAAAACACCATTGAACGAACTTGCCAGACCTCAACCAATATCTCTATACGGTCGGACAAAATTAGCTGCAGAAAATATCGTCCTTAAAAGTACTCTCAAATATATTATATTGAGGCCGGTTTCAGTCTTCGGCCCGCATGATATGGATGTGCTCCGTTACGTTAGATTTATCACGCAGGGTATTTCACCGGTAAGCGGCTGCGGAAAAAAGTATCTGAACCTGATCTATGTGGAAGATCTAGTTCAATCCATAGTGCAGATCGTAAAAAAGAATGAATTCAATAACCATACCTATTTTGTCAATGACGGCATGGAATATGAACTACACGATATTCTCAATAGGATCGCCAATCTGCTTCACAAGAAGACCCGTCAGGTATGTATCCCTGAACCTGTCGCCATGGTATATGGACTTATCAATGACGTATTCTTGCCCGCGCGAAAAAGGGTTGTTTGGCGCGATAAAATAAGAGAATTAACGCAGAAATACTGGCTTTGCAGCAATGAGAAGATCGCCGACGAGTATGCATTCAGAGCTAGTTTTACACTTGACCAGGCATTGCGAAAAACCATGAAATGGTATCAAAATAAAGGGTTTTTAGGTTGATTGTTTTTCTCTTGACAAGGACTTAATTATCGTTATAATTATTTTATATAGAAAGATTTTTATAATCGGTAGTGATTTATTGTATACTTAATACTATTTGGTCGAGTGACTTAATTACCCCGTACAATTGCATATACGGGGCAGGCTTAGTCGCTCAATAACTAGATTTTGGAGGCGGTTATGTTAATTATTACGTTTTTTCTGATCGGGGAGTTGTGTCATACGACGGGGTTTATCGATATCCCGACCGTGACCGAGTATACTATCCCGGGGATGTTAGGTGGTGGTTTGACTTTTTCCATGCCTTTACGTTCGGCGGCAGATGATCCGATGGATTTCACGATGGTTTTCCGTTATGGTTTTGCCGGGCGGGGTGAGCTTTCCTTAGCCATGTATACGCCGACGACTTATGCTTTGAGTTGTTCGTATGTGCTTAAAAAGGAGCAGGGTAACAGTCCGGCGTTTTTCTGTGGTTTAGACGATATTTCTTATAATACGCATTTATCGACGATCGGCATGAAGGGTGAAGAAGGTTTTATTGAGGAGCGTAATTATCATCTGGTCAATGGTGGTCGTCCCTGGGAGTTGTTTTCGGCTTATTTTGCGTTGCAGAAGACGGTTTCCGTGGTCAATATGGTTGTTGGTCTTGGTCGTGGTCGTTTTGTCGGTTATGCGCCGCGCAGCCATATTTTCAACACCGATCTATTTGTATTAGGTGATGATTACAAGACCGAGGATCATTCGGCCTGGGCTTTTGGGGTCTTTTTTGGTGGCAGTTTGCGTTTTCCTTTTGGTTTGGAATTGATCGCTGAGATCGATGGTCGTGACGGCAATGCCGGGATCAAGTACCATCACAAGTATTTTACTGTGACTACGGCCTTGACCAAGTGCGAGCATTTCTGGAGTCCTGACCCCTATTCACCGAGATTAACCTTTGCCCTCGAAAGCAATAACCGCTTCATGCTGGAAGGTCCTAAAGTCGGCTCTATTCAATGCGTAACACGTGATTATACGACCAAGACATACCTCGCAAATTACATCGTTGATATAAAAGAATTGAATAAAAGATACCGGGCAAAAGGCGGCACCTTTTCACTGAGTCTGCCTACTGGTAACTACACGATCACCATATCAAAACCCAATTACCAGGATTATTTGGCAAAGATCACGGTCAAGCCCGGTGTAAAAAGTAAGTTGATATTCAACCTGACAAAAACCGAGGAAGCAAAACAGAAAGAAATAGCAATACGTGAAAAGGAACAGACAATCCAGTCAAACCTCGAAAAAGGTAAAATATATTATTCTGAAGGTCAGTTAATGGAGGCGAAAGCCGCCTTTGAAAAAGTCCTTTTGATCGCACCAGATAACTCCGAAGCAATGCAATATCTAGATAAGATCGAGCCGAGACGCCAGGAATTGATTGGCGTATACAGTGCTGAAGCAAGATCGAGAGTCCAGGCAAAAGACTATACCAGAGCAATTGAATACTGGAACAAAGTTCTTGCACTTGATCCGGGGAGCAGTGAAGCACGAACTGCGATCGCTAATATTCAACAGAAGCTGACACCGGTTAAGGCACCGCCGGACAAAGAAACAAAGCCGGTTGTAAAACAAGCAACCAAAGCAGAGATCAATGCGCTATACAACAAAGGTGTCGGTTATTTCACATCGGAAAATTATAGTCAAGCGCTGCAAGCATTCAAACAGGTACTCGCGCTTGATCCAAACCATGCCGGAGCTAAGGATTATAAGAAACGTACCGAAGCACGGCTTAAAGTCCTAAAGGGTGGCGGTTAATAAACACCCCATTTTTCAGGATTACAAAAAGGATTTATTGATATCGGCTTAAGGAAAAAATGGCTTGGTACGCAGCATACACTCGTTGTAACCATGAAAAGGTAGTAAAAAGAGTACTCAATGAAAAGGACGTTGTTACCTTTCTCCCTCAGATAATCGTACCCAGTAAAAGAAAAGACCGTAAGATACTCATTAAACGTCCACTTTTCCCGAACTATCTCTTTATTGAATTAGATGAAGTGCACGAAACGTGGATGAAGGTCTTTCGCACACCCGGTCTTATAAGAATATGCGGTAATGGTCGTCCCATGCCAATACCCGATGAGGATATTGAATCGATAAAGATTTTCATTAACAGTGATCGTAATCTTTACCCTTTATCTTACCTGAAACTCGGATCAAGGGTCCAGGTGATTTCAGGACCGCTAACCGGGGCGATCGGTGTTCTCGTCAAAGAAGACCACAAACGAAGAAGGCTGGTAGTCTCGATCGATCTAATGGGACAATCAGTTGCCGCGACCTTACATGACGATGAAGTAAAACCCTATTAATAATTTTAGATTTAAGATTCTAGAATTGAAATCTGTTAACTGTTATCTGTTAACTGTTATCTGTTTATGTTCTAATGACTCAATGATATTATGTATGCCTCCTGAAAGAAATATATAATTAGGGTAACAAGGAAAATGTAGTCGCTCGATTCATCGAGCAGTCTGATAAATCCCGCTCCTTTATAAAGAACATGGATAAATCAAGCAACTGCAGCATTGAATTTAAGATTGCAGCTCAGTGAAATTTTTTAATGCCGATCCTATCGTATACTTCGGCCATTGTCACAGCCGCTATTTTCTTTGCTCTTTTATGACCATCGTTCAGTATATCGTACACATAATCTTTCTTTTTACGCAACTCCTGTTGTTTTTCTTGCAGAGGCATTAAAGCTTTGTTCATGTGTTCCAATAATATCTTTTTACAATCCAGACAACCTATCCCGGCGGCGCGACATTCCTTTGCGCAGTAAACAACATCTTCTTGCGGTGAAAATGCCCGGTGCATGGCGAACATATTACAGATATCAGGGTTACCTGGATCGGTTTTTCGCTTGCGATTCGTATCGGTCACTGCGGTCGATAATTTTTTCCATATCTCGTCTTTGCTTTCATCTAGATAAATACAGTTATCCAAACTCTTGCTCATCTTACTCACGCCATCAAGTCCGAATATACGTGGCACTTCACCAAGTATTGCTTTGGGTTCTGGGAATGTCTTACCAAAGTACGAATTGAATCTTCTGACTATTTCCCGCGTGAGTTCAATATGCGGCACCTGATCATCACCCACTGGTACTGCCGCTGCTTTGTACAGAATGATATCAGCAGCCATGAGTACCGGGTAATCGAACAAACCCATATGGACATAATCCGGGTTGGCTTTGCGTTTTTCCTTAAAAGTCGGTACGCGTGACAGCCAACCAATCGGCGTTATCGTGTTGAGGATCCAGGCAAGTTCAGTATGTTCTGAAACTGTCGACTGGAGCATTAAAATTGATTTTTTAGGATCAATACCCGCGGCCAGATAATCGACTGCGGCGTTGAAAATACTGCCCTCCATCTGTTTCGGATCAAAACGAACGGTCATGGCATGATAATCGACAATGCCGTAGACACAGAAATATTCATCTTGCAGCGGTATCCAGTTACATATCGCGCCGACATAGTTACCGATATGTAACCTGCCCGACGGTTGGATACCGCTAAAGACACGTTTCTTATCAGCCATGTTCAAATGATATTCAAAAGTAAGAAAAAGTCAATATTTCATGAGTTAACTTGGGATTTCAAAGAAATCTATTTTCTACTTTATTTTTATTACCTTGGCGCCAATAACTGAATCGCCGTTCAGAATATACAGGAAGTAGATACCTGCTCTTAGATCTTTGCCTATCTCAAGCTGGACTATTCCACTTTGTCTTCTCTTGATGATTCTTCTACCTGAGACATCGTAGACAATAATGTGGTATTCCTCATCCGGACAAAAGCCAGATAATTTAAGCACATCAGAAAAAATACTCGCGGTATTCAGTCTCATAACAGGGGTGTTTTCGGCTTCAACGATCGCCTGGGGATCCCAGAAATTCCTTCGTACCGCATTCCAAATATGATCATAACTGCGGTCATAACCGAGTGCCCAGCAGCCAGCACCTTGGAGCAAGGAATCATTGACCATACCGAATTTAATATCGAGCGATACCGAATCATCATACCAACACTGGTGCCAATCGGTTGACTGATAACAATACCAAGGGGTGAGTGAGTAATCATCCCAGAGGCGGCCGTGGGTAATTGCATTCCCGAATGCATAATAATATATCACGGCTGAACCTGTACCCGTAGTAGCACTACCCTTATCTGGTCCTACGGTTGGCCAATCGAGCCCATAATACGGAATACCCAGGATTATCTTAGATCCATCAACACCGTATATCTTATAACTACCGATGGATTTTGCTGCACAATACTGCCCCCAGAAAGATGAAGGTATGCAAGGTGAGACTGGTCCTGCAGTCGATGATCCGCTCCAGTGAAAATCATAAGCCATAATGAACAATCCATCACAATGGTCAGCAAGATAATCGACGTCATAACCGGGATACCATTCAGGCACTGCGATCGATGCAATATAGACATCTTTTCGGCCATTGGCATGGCCCCAGAGTTCAGTCGATAGATCATCAATAAACAAGTTAAAACTGTCACGCACTGAACTGGTTACGAATTCGAAATCGATATTCGCGCCTTCGACGCCGTAATTCGTCATGAAATCGCTGATACCTGCTATGGTATTTTGTCTTGCGGTTGCATTATTGAGAAAAGTGGTTACACTCGAACTACCGAAAAGTGTGAATGTCATATGGATCCTCACACCATGAGCGTGACCGTGATCCCGGATCTTGTTAAACCTGCTCAGATACGGGATGCTTCCAAGACTGCCATCGCTCGGATCGATCTCCACTGAAAAATAAGCGATATGGGTTAAAAGATCCATCTGGAAATAATCATAATATATAGTGTCGGTCCAATAAGGACAATAACCATAGTAGTCCTTTAACATGTCACGTGACTTTACCTGGAGTGGTACAAAAACAAACGGTGTCTGACTTATTTCTGTAAAAACTGCCCCTTTAAGGTGGCTTTCGTATTCTATTTGATGTATCGAAGGTTCCTGGACCAGTGATAAAAATATCAAAAAAAACATTATTCAGCGGTTGTTCTGCGCACTCTATTAATAATCAAGAAGACAGTAAGCGCAAGGATCAATATCGCGATCATTATAATGATGAGTGTGGTATTAACGAATACCCTTATCTGATCTGCTTGTTCTTCATCTATTGAACCATGACTGCTATCCGACTGCACCAGAGTATCTTCAGATAGATTATCTTGATGCGCCATTAGTTCTGTTTGATGGATACTGGTAAACTCGGAGTCAGGTTCTGAAATGCCGGGCAATAAATTCATCAAACCTGTTAAACATATGATTATTGACAATGTGGCGAAAGATCTCAATTGTTCCTCCTCGTTGCATTATAAATCATTGAATCGCAGCTGTCAAGGAATCCTTGAAGGTCACCCTGCCAAATCCAATCTCTCATTTATCTTTAGTGCGGTCGCTAAACCTTCATCTTTTGAAGTTATCTTTTCTTCAAGTTGGAGATCGAGGAGTTCCTGAAGGATCACCTTGAATCTGGGTCCGGGCTTCAAACCAAGGGCGATGAGATCATGGCCATTGACCAATCGCTCTACCTTGGGTTTAGCATCATCGGCTCTTTTCAATGAGATCATTCTTTCAAATACTTGCTCAAGGTGTTTTGTCCAGCCGGCGGTCGCGTATCCGTCAGCCCAAGCGATCATCATCGCACCAAACCAATCCTCGCCAAGATCGCGAAAGAACCTGCGTATCGCACGGTCAGTCAACTCCGAATTCGTTGCCAAAAGATGAAGTCTCATATGCTCTTTGACCAATTTACTCACTTTCGCCACATCGCTTCGGGACATTTTTAAACGTTTGAAGCAGAGATTTCGTACTATCCGACTACCTTTTGTATCATGCCCGTAGAAATGCACTTCACCATTTTTCACAAGCATCGTATCCGGCTTAGCAATATCATGAAATAATGCTGCAAGTTTGACCAAAGCTTTTCGTTCGGGTTGAATGAAATAGGCTGAGAATTCCGTTTCGAAATTCTTAAAAAATCCCTTGCCCATAAGATTTTCCACTGCTTCGTAGGTTCCGAGAGAATGAGTCCACAAATAATCATCCCCGATGATCTTGTTTGCCTCAGGCAGCATCTTTAGAAAAAGCCCAAGCGTATTCATCCTAAGAACACTCTCGAATGAATCGCCAGCGGCCATTATGCGGAGCAGTTCAACACCGATGCGCTCGGCTGCTGTTTTCCTTAGATCGACCTCTGCTGCATGCTTCAAGAAATCTTTGTGCAGACTAAAGCGTAATTCTAATGATAATCTAAATCCACGCAGGATACGAAGCGGATCATCTCTTAGCGATTTGGTAGTGGTTAATCTCAGAATCTTCCTTTCCATGTCTTTCAAACCGCCAAACGGATCAACGAATTCCAGAGTATCACAATTAACTGCCATTGAATTGATTGTGAAATCACGCCGTTTTAGATCGGCCAGGATATTCTGCTTACCGATACCGACAAAGTCCCAGATGATATCATCCTTAACAACACGTGCTTCATCGTCATCTTTGCTCAGAAGAACAAACGCCCCCTTTATTCTACGTGAAATACTGCGTGCAAAACTGATCCCCGAACCGGATACTGCAAAATCATAGTCAGCTGGTTCAAAACCGAGAATGATATCGCGAACAGTACCACCCACGACATAGAGTTGACGCCTGCCTTTTAGCCCCTTGACCGTCTGAATGTATTGATTTTCTGTAATAAATTCTTCTAGACTTTTCATGATATGAACCGCTTTATTCTACACCGGATAGCAGCATCTGTCAACGCATTAAAAAAATAGTAACTCGGTAATTAAAGAATAAAATCAAAACACAAGATGCGAGATATTTGATACTAGATTCTAATCAAAAACACTGATAACTACCATTCTGATCGTTTTTTTGGTCTTCTTAATCACTTAATTACATGATAACTCAATTACTTAGCTGTTCTTTCTTCCTGGTTCCTAGTATCTGCGATTAAAAACCGACTGACCAACGGAATTGCCAGGATTGGTCAGTCGATGCATAGCATGGGCAATTAAAAGAAAAAGGACCGATTACAAGCCTTGCACCCACATCAAAAGCAAACTCTCCATAGTATCCTACATCAGTAAATATCCTTACTGGTGTGTCGCCAGGAAATTCCAGGTTCATGCAGTACAGCTGATCCGACTTTATATGCATGGTCTGGTATCCCCTCATATTACCGTCGCCCGGGATATGTATTCTCTCCTGCGGTGAAAAAGCTCCGGATTGACCACCGATCAAATCAGGTATGAAAGAAATTCGGAGTGAGCCACTCAAGTAAAACTGTTCCTGTAAGGGTGGCCGGCCGAAAATTTTCCCCGCAAACATTCGGATATTGCATGGTAATAAAAGGTGCAACTTACGTTGCATCGTCAATGTCGTCTTAACATAATTCCAATCACTGCCGAATGCTTCATGGGAAGCGGCGAATCCAAATTCAATACCCCACCGACCATACTTGAACAATAGGGAGTTATCAATAATGACATTTGTACCAAGCTCCCAATCAATTGTATCAACCGGGTCATAGGAATACAGCTTACGATAAATGAACATGTGACTGGTTTCAAGCTTCAGACCTTTGGTTAAAGGGATACCGAAATTATTGATAAAACCGATGCTTGCTTTATCTTCACCGTTTATTTTCGCTCCTCGCAGAGCGATCCGGATACGTAAACCGCGTTTAAAAAAAATAGGTGTTTGATATTGTAATGATGGATAGAAATTATCGCTCTTTGTCCCATACGTACATCCTGCAACCCACTGATTGCGGCCTTTGATAAAATCGTAATCAACAAACTCCGCACCGGCGAAATATGAACCGACAATGATTCCATCGTATGACCCATACCACAGATATGGCAACCAGATGATTTGATAGGCATCAAGGGAAGGTAAACTGAAAATTGGTTTGATCTTCACTTTGCGCGGATGAAAGTTATTCCAGTAGTTCGGCTCGAGTGAATAACCATGGGGATCGACTGTCACCTTCTTGATATCGCCGGCTGATTCCGGCATGACCAGAGTATCGATCTTTGTCTTTGCCTCGATATGGAAAACACACACACCAGACTCTGCCTCAACCAGCACATCAACCGGGATCTGAATACTACCCTTGTTCTCAATAATCGCAAGATTGTTAGTTACTTTCTTGACCGACCAATCACTGTATTCTGTAGTATTAAGGAATGAATCGAAGAGAAGCTGTAAATCCTGGCCACTAATATCTTCGCAAATCCGTATAAAATCCGCGGTCTTTGGATGTTTAAACTTGTATGTCTCAAAATATTTCTTAAGGATCCGGTCAAATCGTTCATGCCCTATAATACCTTCTAGATTGAAAAGGAATAATGCCGGTTTTGAATATGCGCCATTAGCATAAGCAACCGGAATATCGATATATTCATATGCCGAGGTAAGGATCGGTTTTTCCATTTGATTTGTCTTTGCTAAATAGTAGACCAATTTATGGTAATAACGTCTGGTTATCGGCGGGACAAAGATAATATTGTGTTTTAGCAGCGAGTTTTCCGGACCATATTTATCTTCAAGATATCTGACCTCAGTATAGGTAGTGAAGCCTTTGTCCAGCCACGTTTCATCGATCTCATTAGAACCAAGTATACCATAAAACCACTGATGACCGACCTCATGGATCACGGTAATTTCAAATAATCGAGTGAAAGGATCCTCATTAATGCCGATAATTACAAGATGTGGATATTCCATGCCGCCTGAAAACCGACCGTCAACAATGCTGAGATTTTCATATGGGTATCTGCCATACCATTCATTATAACGGCTCACTGCATCAATTGCATAGTTACCAGCATTGCGCCATTTCTTTTCATTGCGTTTATCAAAGAAAACGTAGACATTAACGCCGTCGACTTCTAACTCATCGACTAAAAAATCGGGATCACACACCCAGGCAAAATCATGGACGTTTTCAGCACTGAACCTGACGATTCTTCGTTTAGCGGTCGCCATTTTGCTATGTGTTGCTATCAGCGAGTCCATGAATTGAATATCTTCATTCCCCAGGCGTTTACCAGTTGCGGCCACGACATAATCACCGGGAATATCTAGTTGAACATCATAGCTCCCGAATTCACCGCAAAATTCGCCGATCGCATGGTAGACATCAAGATGCCATCCTCGATCATCAAACACGCAGACCTTTGGATACCATTGCACCATTTCATAATGATCCCCCTCGTACCCTAATCTCGCTGATTGCCTCGGGACCTTGACATTGAAATTTATTCTCAAACACGCTGATCCACCTTGTTGTATACGTCCCTGAAACGGTATTATCAAAAGCGTTCCTTTAACTACAAAATCCAGGGGGCACTCACCCCAAAAGACACTGCGGATATCAATGTGACCATATTCTGAAACATCAAAATCGGAAAACCCCGAATATATTCTCTCCGTCTCTTCAACGAACACAGTGGCCTCATCAGTAAACGCATTAGCGTATAAATGACAATAAAGCGTTTCTATATCAAAGGGTGAGTTGTTGAAATACGTTAAATATTCGACTGCGGTTAATACATGATGATCCGTATCAAGCTCGGCACGGATTTCATAGTTTGCTGTTTGTTGCCAATACGATACCAGAACAATAAAGCAGGCAAACATGATATTGATTATACATATTTTACGTACTTAATCAAGGTTATTGGTATGCCTGTGTTTGGGAGTATCTATCTAATTGGTATTGTTTTTTTGGTTCGAGAACTTTTTAACAAAAACCCTGGTCTTGAGATCTTCGATCATCTCGGCATAACTGTTTTGCAGCTCCTGTGAATACAAATAATCAGCGATCTGCTCTCTCAGTTCCTCAAAGGTCATGATCCTGCCGGGGATTCTCTCTCTAACATATATCTGGTGATAGCCATAAGGGGTGAGCATGGGATCACTGAGCTCACCTTCCTTCAGGTCCATCACGATTGAATCAATCGGCGTAGTAAGCTGATTAACGTAGTATTCGCCGATATCAATGTTTGGATCTACTGAATAATAACTGGCAAGACTGTCAAAATCAACGTGTTGTTTGACAAGTTCCTGGAGTGTTTTTGCCAGATTTTCATAACGTAATGTATCCGCTCTCGTAACATTCACCTTAATGAGAATCTGCCTGGCTAAAACCCAATCCGATGCCTTATTCAACACCTCGACAATATGATAACCTGTTCTCGTGAGAAAAGGCTGAGAAACCACGCCCGGTTTAAGCTGAAATATCGCTGCTTCGAATTCTTCAAGAGTTTCGCCACGCTTGATCTTACCGAGCATACCACCTTTGTACTTGGAGTTTGCATCATCTGAGAATTCCTGGGCGATGACACTGAAATCACCGCCGGTATACAGTAATCTATATACTTCCGCAGCTTCTTCAAATCCTTTTCTCAGTTCATTCTCACTCGCCTGAATAGCAAGAAGTATATGACTCAGTTTTACCCGGTCAGGGCTGATCGCGATCGAATCCTTATTCTCATCATAGAAGCGCCGGATCGCGATGGGTGACAGACTGACTTTAGAAGCGAGTTTTTTCTGAACGAGTCTCTGCATGGTCAATTCCGACCTGAGATTATCCATATTGTATTTCTTTAATTCTTCAAGCGTAACACCATTATTTTTGAGGTCTTCAAAGAAATCTGCTTCCGAGGGATATCTTCCTTTGATCTCCTCTATTCTTTTATCGACCCTTGTTTCAACTTCCTCATCGGTCACGGTTATCGATTCATTCTCAGCCTCGACCATTACCAGTCTCTGTGATATGAGTTGGTCGAGAACATATTCACGTAATTCCTCTGCTGACTTGAACATTTCCTGGGTCGCCCGATCATTTTGCAGAAAGCTCATGTTCTCAGCAATTTCACTCTCGAGAATAATATCGCTGCCTACGTATGCAGCAATACGATCGGCTGTTGAAGCGAGTATAAAAACAAAAATAAGCATCATTTGTTGATGATCATTTTGTTAAAGGTGTAACATCGATTTCAATATTGTACTGACTCTGCAGACTGTCAATGTATGAACCCAAAAAATCCTGATACTTCTTTTGCATGAGATAATTAAATATCGACGAGCTGTATTTATCATAATCGGCTTTAGCGTATACTTTCCTCTTGTCAACAAGTTTGACGATCAAATAGGTACCCTGGATATATGGTATAACTTCAGAGACCTCACCGACTTTGAGATTAAAAATAATTTCTTCAGTACCATAATCAGAGACTGTCCCGCGATACAAAAAATCGGTGATGACTTTAGGGTCATCCGGATTTTCCATCCTGGTCAAAGATCGCTCACGGGCCAGTTTCAGAAAATTAGCACCGGCCTTGATCTCATCGAGAGTTTGTTGAGCACTTTCACGATTGGGAAGAACGATCTGCGCCAACTTCACCGCATAGAGAAATTCTGTTGCATGCTTGTCAAAATAATCTCTGACCTCAAGCTCACTCACTGTGGTGGCACCGAATTCTCTCCGAACTAAATCCATAGCTAACAGGTTCTTTTTATATTCATCAAGGACGAGTTTTATAGAATCCTCCTGGTCAATTCCCTGTTTTTTCGCTTCAAGATAAAGTACTTCCTGATCCGCCCAGTTCTGACAAAATTCTTCCAATTTACCTGCGGTCAGTTTCTTATATTCAGTCGCCGGGATGTATTTTTCGAACTGCTCCTTGGTCAATGTCGAACCATCAACTTTTACAATAACATCCTGCGGTTCCTTGCAGGATAATATCAGCAACGGTAATATTAATAAAATAATTTTGTTCATTTTGCCTCCTTGAGCAATTTATCAAGAACTGGTTGGTTGACTACAACTCCGTATTTATCACGCAATCGTTCATAGTATTCTTTGCGTGTCCTACCGATCCTTGCATCACGTAACTGTATTTTGATGGGGAAATACACATCTTCGTATTTCTTCCCTTTAAATTCCTCGGGGTGAGTATTATAGTACTCAACGACCTCCATGGAATCTATAGTAACCTTCTCCAAAACCTCATCATTATAGAACTTCTGGTAAATGAGCAAGCCCATGGTATTTTCCAGCTGTCTTTTTATCTTGATGTTCTTATCGAAATGCACGGCCATTGCTTTTTCATATATCAAATCAGGTATCAAAACACGCTCGATTAGCATTTTGGGATCTATAAAGGATTGTTTGTATTGATACATGACTGCATCGCGCACCGATCTGACATGGACATATGATGTGTCATTCTTCTTGACAACCCAAGTATTCAAATCTTCTTCTGTTATTAAGGAATCCGGTTTTAGCAAAGCAGTTAAACCCTGGTCATTATATTCAATCCTGGCTTGTTTTACAAGTTTATCGATGAATTTCTCGCTTTCCTCGCGTATCTTCTCACGCTTTAAGTTTTGCTCAAGGTCACCACGCACGTCGTTAAATGCAGGCGAATCCGCTTTCGAGTGATCGAGCATTTTTAGAATGTAGTAAAAATCCCCGAATTTTATGGCTTTAGTGGTCTGGCCGACACTCATCTTCTCAAACTGCTCCATTATTTCCGGTGGTAACGACATCACGGAAAAAACACCGATATCACCGTTTTCAGTAATCGTATCTAATGAAAAATCCAGAAACGATGCAAAGTCACCGCCCTTTTCCAATTCTCCTTCAACATAAAGAGCCAGTGATTCACTGTCAAAGACTATCTGAGCGATATGGTATTGATCGATCATTTTTGCATATGTTTTTCTGAGTTCGGCGTCGGAAATCTTTATCTTGTTGACAACATTTGCTTCATAATAACCCCGGCTAATAATATCTTTCTTATGGGTTTCGTAGGCCGTAAGGACCACCGGGTCTTGATCATAGCCCCTTGATCTCGCTTCCTTTACGAACAGCATCTGGTTAACGAAATCATCTATTTTCTTGACCCGTTGAAGTGAATCTTCAGTCGTAAGGAATTGATAGGTCTCCTTGAAATCCGTAACTGTGTATTTCTCGCCAGCAATAGTTGCCAATGTCTGGTTCTCAAACGTACAACTAAGGATTGCTACGGTCAGTAGCAAGAATAATGATTTATGATTTTTTATCGTTTTCTTCATAGGCTATTTTACACATGCGATTACTAAAGTCAAGCCTTGATTTAGCGGTAATAATCGGTATAATTGCCAAATGCGGAAGATCGTTTTTTATATATGCATCGTCTTATTTGCGGGTTTTATCGTTCTCTCGAAAACATTCTCGCCCTTGTGGTTATTGCTGCTTATCATCTGCTTATTGTGGTCGTACCGCCAGAGCACGGAGATCCGGCCTTTTTATATACTCACGGTCTTTTTTTTCATCCTCTATTTCATCTTTCATTACTTCGCCATCCTTGTCCCTTTTATTATCGGAGCTGGTCTCGCCTATATCCTTGCTCCGCTTATCGAGGTCATCGAAAAAAGAAAAATACCACGAGCCCTTGCAATATTGATGTTCTTGTTGCCGATCATCGCTGTTTTTCCTCTTCTTTTCTTTCTCATGGTATCAGGTATTATCAGTGAATTGCAGATACTCATTGAAAAAATACCCTATGCCATTCAACAGATTCAAATATCATCAAGCGCTATAATAGAAAGGCTCCTTGAGTTAGGTATCGAGATTGATCCCAATATTATCGCTAATACAATAACATCACATGTCAGCAACATCATAGTCGGTATCTTCACTACGATCGGGCAGATCGGTAAAGGGATCGGCAGTATCATTGCAGTCATATATAATCTTGTGTTTATACCTCTTTCCGCCTATCTATTCCTTGCCGACCGGGAGAAGATCGTCTCCTGGTTTCAGAACCTTTTCAGTACTAAAGATCAAAAAAATATGAATAAGTTCTTCAGCCGGTTGAACTTTTCCCTGGCGCGTTTTTTCCGCGGTTCCTTATTATTGATGTTCATCGTGGGTTTTATCGTCGGTTTTTCATTATGGCTGCTCGGCATTAAATATTACCTGCTTCTGGGTTTGATCGCCGGTATCTGCAACCTCATCCCTAATATCGGGTATATCCTCAGTTTCATACCGGCTATCCTGATCGGCCTTTTAAGCCCCTCGCCGGTCGTGAATTTGGTAAAAATCGTCTCGGTTTATGGCGGCGAGCAACTCCTTGAAAATTTCCTTCTCGGGCCGGTCATCATCGGAAAATCCTCTAATCTCCATCCGGTCGTGGTGATGATCGCGCTCATCCTGGGCGGTACGATGTTCGGTTTCTGGGGTGTCCTTCTAGCCGTACCGATGACCATAGTAATTCGAGAATTTTTGAATAGTCTACTTGAATTAAATTTCTAAATACCGGTTCGTTGTTACTGATCGAACAGCACTCTACCTTGACTGCACCAGATTTATGGATATAATTGAAGCCATGCCTGTTAAAACAAACAAATATAAAGTAGCCGTGAATGAAGCCTGGTGTAAAGGCTGCGAGATATGTGTCGCTTTCTGTCCAAAACAGGTTCTGACCATGGAAAAAGGTAAAGTTAAGGTCAGTTATCCCGAAGCCTGTACAGGATGTCAGATGTGCGAAATATACTGCCCGGATTTTGCCATCAAGGTCATCAAAAATGAAAACAAAGAATAAAAGATTCGAGAATGCAAGATTGATCACGGGCAATGAAGCATGTGCCGAAGCCGCAATAGTCGCGGGTATGAGGTTCTTTGGTGGTTACCCGATAACGCCTTCATCCGAAATAGCTGAAGTTCTGGCCCGTCGTCTTCCTCAGGTCGGCGGCGTCTTCGTACAGATGGAAGATGAACTCGCTTCCATGGCCGCGATCATCGGCGCGTCATTGGCCGGGGTCAAATCAATGACTGCGACAAGCGGTCCTGGTTTTTCATTGATGCAGGAAAATATCGGTTATGCATCAATGGCTGAAGTACCTTGTGTTGTCGTTGATGTTCAACGCGGCGGCCCGAGTACAGGTCTACCCACGCTTCCTGCTCAAGCCGATGTAATGCAAGCACGCTGGGGTACGCATGGTGATCATCCGATCATCACGGTCGCACCTTCAACTGTTGGCGAAACTTATGAATGGACTATCAAAGCCTTTAATCTCAGTGAGCAATATCGTGTGCCGGTTATTATTTTGCTCGATGAGATCATCGGTCATATAAATGAAAAAATGATCGTCCCGGATCCGAAGGATATCACGATCCTGGACCGTCAGAGGTCGACTGAAGCGCCTGATACCTACCTGCCTTATCAGCAAACAGACTCGGACATCCCCTTATTTGCAGATTTCGGTACAGGCTATCGTTATAATGTAACCGGGCTCAGTCATGATGAAACAGGCTTTCCAACGAACGATCCGCAAAAGATCAAGGCACTCTACTGTCGTTTGAACCGAAAGATAGACCGCTACCGTAAACAGATCATAGAATACAAAACCGAATATCTCGGGGATGCAGAGATCTGTCTTGTCGCCTTTGGTTCAAGTGCACGATCGGCTTACCGGGCAGTACGGTTGGCAAGACAGCAAGGCATTAAAGCAGGTATGCTCCAGTTATTCGTGCTCTGGCCTTTCCCTTATGATACACTGGCAGAAATCGCTAAGCGGATCAAAACATTTATTGTCCCGGAAATGAACCTTGGTCAAATCGCACATGAAGTGTCGTGCGCGACGAGGAAAGATGTCATAAAAGTCAACCGGGTCGATGGTGGCTTGATCACACCCGCAGAGATCCTCGAAAGGATAAAGAATGTTTCCGTATGAGAAATACCTTAGGCTAGAAAAATTCCCCCACATATGGTGTACCGGATGTGGCTGCGGGATCATTCTTAAATCGCTTTTGAGAACGATTGAACACAGTCACCTTGAAAAAGATGATATCGCCTTGGTTTCAGGTATAGGTTGCTCGTCAAGGACTCCTGGCTATGTTGATTTCAACACACTCCATACAACACACGGACGGGCTATTGCTTTTGCCACCGGATTGAAACTCGCCAAGCCAGGTTTAAAGGTGATCGTCGTAAGTGGCGACGGTGATGCCACAGCAATAGGCGGTAATCACTTTATCCACGCAGCCCGACGTAACCTTGATATCACGGTCATTGTCTACAATAATCATATCTATGGAATGACCGGTGGGCAAGCATCACCTACTACACCGATCGGGAAAAAAGGTAGCACCGCTCCTTACGGCACTATTGAACCTTCCTTTGATATTTCCGGTCTGGCGATCGCAGCAGGCGCATCTTTTGTTGCACGGGCGACATGCTATCATGCTGTTAGACTCGACAAATATCTTGAGCAAGGCCTTATGAAGAAAGGATTTTCGCTCATTGAAGTTTTATCACCGTGCCCCACCTATTATTCACGTCCTAACCGTCTGGGCACTTCTGTCGATATGTTACGCTGGTATAAAGACAACAGCATTATGATTGAAAAAGCAAAAACGATGACTGAAGAAGAGAAAAAAGGGAAAATTATCATCGGTGTCCTTGAAGACCGGGAACGTCCTGAGTTTTGTGATGAGTATCGTAAGTTATGTGAAAAAGCTAAGAATCACAGGAGGTAAGAGTGAGTTTTAGGTTTGAATTTAGATTGAGTGGTTCTGGAGGACAGGGTTTGATCCTTGCTGGAAAAATCCTTGCCGAAGCAGCAGCAATATATGACGGAAAGAATGCAACGCAGAGCCAGTCATATGGACCAGAAGCACGCGGCGGTTCCAGTCGTTCAGAAGTCATTGTATCGGATGAAGAAATAGATTATCCAAAAGCCGTGAATATCGATCTGCTGCTTTGTTTTACCCAGGAGGCATGCGATAAATACTGCGGCGATATCAGTAAAAACGGTATCCTCCTCGTTGACTCCGGTTATGTAACTAATCTCCCTGAGGGCGACTTTAGGGTTTTCTCCTTGCCGATAACTGAGATTGCAGAAAAAGAAACCGGGAAAACGCTTGTTGCAAACCTTGTTGCACTGGGTATGATCACTGCGCTGACCAATGTGGTCAGTAAGGAAGCGGTTGAATCGGCCATCCTTTCGCGTGTTCCAAAAGGCACTGAAGAATTGAACATCAAAGCATTCAATATCGGGTTTGATAAAGCAACAAAGTCAAAATAATATACAAACAACCCGGCAAGTATATCCGTGTATCCTGATTGGCTCGATCATATCGACGAAAAACGTCGTAGAAATCTCCTGCAGATTCTTGAGGAATTATCAAAACTTCAAGACCAAGCCAATCTTGATTTCATCATTATAGGAGCACTTTCGCTTCTTTTCAATAATTATCTCAAATACAAAGTTTACTGGGATATCGACATATTATTCAAGGATAATGATCGGCTCACGAATTTCATTGAAAAACGGAAATCGAAAAGTTTAAAAATAGTTGACCTGGATGATACCCTGATGATCAATAAAAATATCTCAAGCTACCATACTGTTTGGGCATTTGATCATATATGGTTCAATGTCGATTATATACTGCGTCCTGGATTTTTCGAATATTACACAAACGCTATTGCTCAACAGCAGCCGTATAGGGCAAAAATACAACTCGGCGATGATTGCTTTAACATTGAATTGTATATCGCGCATCCCTGGGATATTATTGTTGAAAAAATATTTTCCCCTCGGACTGCCCGGGATCTTGAATTAAAAGTAGATACAAGTGTAGATCTGCGTCATATCGTCGCGGTATATATTCAGGAAAAAAATAATCCTGTTTTCTGGGAATACGTCTTTAAAAAAGCAGCTCTTCTTCAGGGTGAAGCTGCCTTTAAAACAAAGTTCTTAAAAATACTCGACGAACTGACCGAATTTGGCTATGGTGATACAGAGATCTCGGCCAAATCCCGAAAGATCCTGGGAAGCCGATGAAAGACTTCATAAAGAAACTCTCAGAGCGAACCGGTGAATTCGGTAATCACTACCGAAAGTATCGTCAGGCAGTGGAAAAACATCTTGCCAAACTTGTCGCAAGGCTGGAAGCACATAAGCGTCGCGATGCCGTACATATCCTTCACCCTGGATATGACTTTGGTAATGAACTGCGTATCGTAGCAAGTACGGCTCAAGACACCGCGGAAAAACTGAATCTCATAGGAACATATTTTGCATTACACTTTTTACTCCATAATCGCTATGCAGTCGACCAGCTGAGAATGGATGTGTTGGGCTTGCATACCGACCGCCTTTCTATCTACAAAAAATTCATGCTCGCCATCGGTGATAACTTCCGTATGCTCACCGCGAATTACATCAAAGAACTGCTGAATATCTTCATAGATAAAACCGACAGTCCTGAATTTGTGATCCTTGGCGTAGGCACCAAATCCGATCAAGATGATATCGATGTCGGGATCATTGACGATGGACAGGGTGACCGGATGAAATTCAACCGTGCAATCGCCCGTATCAGCCAGGAAATGCTAAAATTTGCCATAACGTTTCACTTTCATCTCTCGGAACATATCGGCGATAATTACTACTCAGCATCGATAAGCGAGTTCAAAAAGGTGCTCAAGAATGAAATAAAGGATTTTGTCATCATCAACGAGATGCTGAGTGCAGCCGTGATCAATGGAAGTGATCAGCTTTTCAAGAAGTACCGAAAGGAGATCATCGACCGTTACTTCTACCATAAAGACGGGGACAACCGCTATCATGAAGGCTATCTGAGAGGGATAATCGGCGAAGTTTACTCATTAATCGCTCGACCGATCAGTACGACGTGCATTGATTTCAAAGAAGACGGACTGCGCGCGATAAAAAGCATTGTCTGTGCACAGAAGACAGTATTCAATATCGATCAAGTTAATGCCTGGGCGATTATTGAAAAACTAAATATCGTTGATTCCAAAAATCACGACAACTACAATGCTCTGGAAAGATCACTCACCTTTTTTGAGATATTCAGATATCTTTACCAGTTATTCGTCACCCAGGATGAAGCGATCGTGATCGATGCTAATGCTCTCGAGAACATCCGGCGCGTTGCAAGAATCCTCGGTTACAAGGACTTGGGCAGATGCCATGCTGAAGAACATATCCTCGTCCACTATTATGAGCACGTTCAGAATATAAGGAGAATAATCCCCATACTCATTGACGATATCAAAGAACACCTGAGACTAACATCCAGGTTCACGCCGATGATGCGCTCCGATTATCCTGGAAATATCGCCGAAGATTTCATCGAAGAATTCCGTTTTTTCAGAGGCACATCATTCTGGCATGATATTCTCGACAGCTTCAAGACCGAAGATTTTGTTATAAGATTCGTAAAAGCACTCGATGGCTTACCGCCGCGCAAGCGTAAGAATATAATCAAACAGTATTTTGAGCTGTTCCAGCACGACCTTTATTCACTCATCTACTTAATAACGATCCTTGGTAAACACAAAAGCAGCTTTTGGGTTTTCGAAGAACTTAACGCGCATCTGTTGAAAAATGTCGAAGCTATGCCGGGTGTCGTCAGAAACCTCGCTTATGTCTTCAATAATTTTCCGGCACTCGTCAACCGTTATTTAGCATTGAACAGCGAGTCGGCGCTTAATACTTATCTGAGGATATTTGAGAAAAAAATATTTGAGAAAGATATCGCGGATATCGTCAATGACATGGTGATTCTTATAGGTGTTCATTTATCGAGCAGCAAATTTTTCAAACGCTTCATCATGAGGATCCTCGACAAATACCCGGATTCAATAAGACTCCTTGAAGCTCCTCTGCAGCTTCGAGAATTCGCCGATGGTATTTATAGCGACATCAATTCGATGCCGACTTTCCATGCCCGCAAGGAGAAGCTGGGTGATTATTATGATTGTGAAATGATGCGTGTCGGTATAAAAACTCTAAGTGGCGCTCCGGTCGAAGAAACCAACGCCGAGTTCACTGAATTTTCAGACCGCTACATGCTGACGCTTTTCGACCTCTGCCGTCATGACGTCGATGCACAGTACAACAAGAGAATTATTACGGATGATCTGTTAGCAGTATTTGCCGCCGGCGGCCACGCACGGGAACAAGCCTTTGATGATGACTATGATATCCTTGTGTTATTGAATTCCAAAGACCCCGAGATCCTCAAATACTGCAATAAGATCATAACCAAAATGAATGGCGAGATCATTAAACGCGGAACGATCCCGCACCATCGTTTTACCGACTATTTCGGCCGATTCGTCATCCTTTTAGATGATGTCGAACAACTGCTTGCTCAAAAACGTGATGATATATTCATCGAAAAATCGCAAATGCTCGGGGCTCGTCTCATTATAGGATCCCATCGTTTTGAACATGAGTTCCAGCGAAGAATAGTGGAACCATATATCTTCGATAGTAAACAAGAATACATTTCACAAATGGCTAACGAGATAATGTCGCGGCACAAATCAACCGATGAAAAAATAATGGAAATAGAACGAGACATTAAAGAAGGAGTTGGAGGTTTAAGAGACATAGAAATGATGATGCTGATACTAAAGGCGAAATACGAGATAACAACACCGGTGAATTCCCAGCTCTTTGATCATATTGCTCGGCAAGAGAAAACTCTGAGCAAGCATATCCAGAGCCTGGCCAAGGCCTTCAGCTTTCTTAAAATTCTAAGGGACACTTACCGTATCACGGCCGGCGCATCAGATATAATTATCACTGAATCATTGGATGGAGCCAGACAAACCATGGGCTATCAGACCAATAATGACTTGTATAAAGCTTTCCAGCATACTAAAAAGGGTGTTAAGAAATCAATCGCTAGTCTTTTGGCAAAAATTTAGTTAACTTATTAGCGCCAGACCCGAACATTAGAACCGTATTCGAAATCTGTTTGTCGTGTTTGTGATCATACATCAAAACAAAGACGATCTATCCCGATTTTTCATTTTGATACCTATTCAGTATTTATATATATTCTGCCCTTTAGCCAATTCAAAGAGATGTACTTTTGCCTGAGCTGAGGAACTGGAATTAGGATATTTGTCCATCACCTGCTGGAATATTTTCACAGCATTCAGGCGATAGTCTGCATTATCCGTTATCTCAAATAATACCCGGTACAAGTAGCCGAGTTCAAGCATGGCAACGACATATTCATCACTCGTTTTGTACTTTGTTACGAACTCCTCCCACATGTGCAGCTCTTCGGTGATCAATTCAACCGAATCACGCCAGGGCAGATTGTTCATACGAAGGATATGTAAAAGACGGTACGCTGCTTTTGGGGCGTAAGCAGTTTCGCTGAAATCCTCAAGTATATCCATGTAAGCCTCACCAGAATAATACCAGATATTGTATCGTTCATTGAATAAAAAACCAGATAAAGTATCCGGACGACCGACAGTTGCTGCTAGCTCCTCCTTGGCCATACCATAATAGTAGAGTGCTTCAGCAAAGTATTCTGACCAGGGAAATTTTTCGATGAATACTTCAAAGAGCAAGATCGCTTTGTCGTATTCTAACTGGTCATAATAGCCGCGCGCAAATATAAAAAGACGGTCTTGTCCGACCTCCTCATCAAGATCGATCAAAACCCCGCTCGATAATTCACCGACAATATCATCGACCCTGATCCTGACCCGGTCATCGACACGACCGATAATATCGACAAGGGTCCCGGTATTTATGACTCTTGTTTTGAGTTGACCCTCGTAAAACCAGACATTGTCAACGATAATGATCCCTTGGTTAGATTGAATGAATAAGAGAATGCACCATAATATCATTGATAAGTATACTGGACTAGTGGTTTTAGTCAATGGCGGGAAGGTACGAATATGCCAGAACATCTTTACCATGGTAAATTAGATAAATTGTCTAAGAAGCTGGATAATGAAATGTCAAAATGATTGACTCTATGGTTTTTTTTGTTATTATAATAAACGTGATCGCAGATACTTGTTCTCTGTGTACCTGCCCGATTTATTGTGATGCGGTTAAAACCGCGCTTGATAAATCAAGCAACTACAAACCAAAGCATTGTAGTTGCCCAATTTATTGGGCATAGCTCTCTGTAGTTGCCCAATTTATTGGGCATAGCTCTCTGTAGTTGCCCAATTTATTGGGCATAGCTCTCTGTAGTTGCCCAATTTATTGGGCGTGTCAGTAAGGAGGCCAGATGGACTTTAAAATATTAGTAATTAATCCTGGAGCTGGTTCAACGCGCGTCGCCGTTTTTAAAAATGAAAAACCGCTCTTTGAAGAAAATATCCGACATAAACCTGAAGAATTATTGAAGTTCGCAAATATCATCGACCAGTATGAATTCCGGCGGGATAAGATACTGTTATTTTTAAACTCTAAAAAATTTGAGCTTACTTCACTGACCGCGATAGTAGGAAGGGGCGGTCCTTTTAAACCCCTGACCAGCGGCACCTACCTTGTCAACGATAAACTAATTAAAGATATCCGAACCGGCAATTACCAATCTGAACATCCTTCCCTGCTCGGCGCAGTGCTCGCTAAAGAGATCGCTGATCAGCTCGGCATCAAAGCTTATTTTGTCGATCCGGTCTCAGTCGATGAATTCTGGTATCTTTCAAGATACTCGGGATTAAAGGAGATAAAAAGAAAGGCTTTGAGCCACGCCCTCAATGTCCGCCTTGTCGCTAAAAAAGCCGCTAAAGAAATAAAAAAACCGTATAGTGAATGTAATTTCATAATCGCCCACCTGGGTATGGGGATAACCGTTGCTGCCCACAGCAAAGGCAAGCAGATCGATTCATCGAATGCTAATGAGGACGGACCGTTCTCACCTCAACGTACTGGCGGGTTACCGACCATGGGTTTGGCAAAATTCATTTTCGATGGTGAGTATCAATACCAGGATATAAGAAAGAAGCTCAATCGAGAAAGCGGTTTGCTCTCCTATTTAGGGACTGATAGTGTCGAAGAGGTAGAAAAACGCATTAATGATGGTGATAAAGAAGCAGCCGCAGTATATGATGCGATGGTATACCAGATCGCTAAAGAGGTCGGCGCCTATAGTGTAGTTTTAAAGGGCAAGATCGATGCGATCATCATTACCGGCGGGATCGCCCATTCAAAGAATTTTATCGAAAAACTGAAATCCTGGGTCAGTTTCCTGTCTTCGAAATTCTTTGTTTATCCAGGTGAGGGCGAAATGGAAGGTCTCGCATATGGTGTACTCAGGGTCCTCTGCAGCGAGGAAGAAGTAAAGAATTATTAGTTAGCTGGGGTCAAATCTCGACATTGGACATTGACAAACGCTAAGAATCAGCAATAACGATCCAGGAAAAAAGTCAGAGGGAATGTCCAATGTCGAGATTTGACCCCAGCATTTTGGATATTTTGTTGACACCGCATTAAAATCGGCTATAATCGGATTGTATGAGATCCCTCCTCTCAGGGAATGAAGCGATTGCCCGTGGTGCCTGGGAAGCTGGTTGCCATCTCGCTACTGCCTATCCGGGCACGCCTTCCACTGAGATCGTCGAAAATATCACTAAATATCCCCGGATACAGGCACAATGGGCGATCAATGAAAAAGTAGCGCTCGAAGTAGCAGCTGGTGCCAGTTTTGGTGGCGCACGTGCGCTCGCGGCGATGAAGCATGTGGGTCTGAATGTCGCCGCAGACCCCATGTTCACACTGGGCTATATCGGTGCAACTGGCGGTCTTGTCATTGTCTCAGCTGATGACCCTGGTATGTGGTCATCGCAAAATGAACAGGATAACCGGCATTATGGTCGGCATGCCAAGATCCCGATCCTCGAACCTTCGGATTCTCAGGAAGCAAAGGAATTTACAAAACTCGCTTTTGAGATATCCGAGAAATTCGACACCGTTGTCATATTGCGTGTAACCACGAGGATCTGCCATTCAACCTGTTTGGTCGAACTCAATAAAAGGAAAGAGCGCAAACCACTCGGCTATAAAAAAGATATCAGAAAAAGATTGATGCTGCCGGCACATGCACGGCTGCGCCATGTCGTTGTCGAAGAACGTTTAAAAAAATTAGCTGCTTACAGTGAAAAATTCCCTTATAACCGGATCGAGTGGGGCGATAAAAATATCGGGATCATCACCTCGGGCATTTCTTATCAGTATGCAAAAGAAGTCTTCCCAAAAGCAAGCATATTAAAGCTTTCCTTTTCCTTCCCCTTACCGATAAAACTAATCAAGCGTTTTGCCCGTCAGGTGAAAAAGATCATTATTATCGAAGAAGGTGATGCGATATTGGAAACCGAAATCAAGTCACTCGGCATCAAGGTTATGGGCAAGGATAAAATACCAAGGTGCGGCGAACTCACCCAGCAGATCATCCGTGAGAGTTTCTCAAAAAACCCTAAGAAACGAGAACGTCAATACAAGGTTCCTTCCCGACCGCCGGTATTATGTCCAGGTTGTCCGCACCGTGGAGTTTTTTATATCATCAACAAACTAAAGCTCGTCCCGTTCGGTGATATCGGCTGCTATACACTGGGTGCATTGCCTCCCTTAAGCTCGATGGACACGTGTGTATGCATGGGTGCTTCAGTAACGAATACGCATGGTCTGGAAACAGCTTTGGGCAAGGATTACAGCAGTAAGGTCGTGGGTGTTATCGGAGATTCAACTTTTTTCCATTCGGGCATTACCGGTCTTGCCAATGCCGTTTACAATAAAAGCACTATGAACCTGCTTATCCTCGATAATTTTACCACGGCGATGACCGGTCATCAACCGCATCCAGGTACTGGTAAACTCGCCCGAGGAGAACAGGGTAAACGAATACCGCCTGAGGATATTGTTAAAGGCTGTGGTGTTGATTTTTTAAAGGTAGTAAATCCAGATGATCTAAAAGCAATTGAAGAAGCTATTAAGCAGGCCTTAGCATTCAAGGGTGTTGCGGTTTTGATATTTAGAAAACCCTGTGCCCTGCTCTTAAAACCCAGTCCTGCATATTTTGTCAGTTCGGAGCTGTGTAAGGGTTGCAGGTTATGTATGCATGTCGGCTGCCCGGCGCTAAGTCTACAATTTCCCCCTGACCGGGAAAAGCCGGTCGCAGTGATCGATCCAAATCTATGTTTTGGCTGTGGCTTGTGCGCACAAGTCTGCACGTGCAAGGCTATCCTACCGCCAGATAAAAAAGAGCAATCATGAAAAGACAAACGACTGACATCGTGATCTGCGGGGTCGGCGGACAGGGGATTATCCTGGCATCTAATGTACTTTGCCAGACGGCATTTCTCGAGGGCTATGATGTCAAAAAGAGCGAAGTGCACGGCATGGCACAGCGCGGGGGCAGCGTTATAACCCATGTGAGGATCGGCGCTAAAGTATACTCACCTTTAATAGAACAAGGAAATAGTGATATTCTCTTGGCTTTTGAAAAATTAGAGGCTATGCGCTACATACATTATCTAAAGAAGAACGGCACGGCGATCGTCAATGATCGCAAAATACCACCGATGAGCGTTCTGACTGGCGCTGCTTCATACCCGTTAAATATCGAAACCAATCTCAAACGACACGGCAAAATATATTACGTTGATGCGGAGAAAGTTGCCCTTGAGTTAGGTAATATCCGTACTGTAAACATCATACTCTTAGGAGTACTCTCGCATCACCTGTGGTTTAAAAACAGATCGTGGAAAGCATCAATCACCAAAAATGTAAAAAAGAAATTTGTGGATCTTAATATCGCCGCATTTAATAAAGGTTCATCTGTTTTAGCCGGGACGACGACAAAAGGATCTAAGAAAAAACAAAAACGATAATTGTCAGCATTGTGTCTTGCCTTTATTTTGATATATTTATGATAAAAAAGGAGACGTTATGGGAGTTCTAGATTTCTTGAAAGATGTGGGTGCCAATATTTTGGGTATCGGCAGCGAGTCGAAAGACATAGAGCAGTTGCTCAAACAGGAACTTGGCGATCGTATAGACGATCTAAAGATTGATTTTACAAATGGCGTCGTCACAATTTACGGTTCATGTAACACACAAGCGATAAAAGAAAAAGCGGTACTTTTGGCCGGTAATATTAAAGGCGTGGAAAAAGTCAATGACGAGTATTTGTCGGCGCCCCCAGCTGATGAGATAACCGAGTATTATACGGTGCAGCCCGGTGACACACTCTCCAAGATCGCCAGTCGGCTCTATGGTAATGCCGGAAAATATCCAGCTATTTTTGAGGCAAATCTTGAGGTTATTAAAAACCCGAACCTTATCTATCCCGGGCAAATACTGCGTATCGTCAAACCACTTGCCAGTCAAGCGCCATCTGAAACATACACTGTAAAATCAGGTGATACCCTCTCCAAAATCGCCAAACAGTTTTATGGCGATGCCAGAAAATATTCGATCATATTCGAAGCGAACCGAGATATCCTCAAAGACCCTAACATCATACACCCCGGGCAAAAATTACTCATACCAAAAATCAATGGTTGACCTGAAGCCGTTATGGTTTTCATTTAACTAAAGAGAACCGCGCTTGCCAAATATCATAAAAACAGAGAGCTTTATACTTAAAACCATCCCCTTTAAAGAATCGAGCCTCATCGCTTCAGTGCTCACAAAAAAGTCTGGCAAAGTGAAACTTCTGGTAAAAGGTTGCCGCCGTCCAAAAAGTAAGCTCTGCGGAACCATGGAGCTCTTTAATCAAGCCGAGATCATCTACTATAAAAGAGAATCCAAAGATCTGTACACGCTGAGCGATGCAAGTGTTATCAACCACTATGGCAAAATTCGCACTAATAATAACAAGGTTAACGCGGCCATGGTTCTGTGTGAATTTTTCGATAAAACACTGCCTTTGGAAGAAACTGATGCTAATGCATATACACACCTGAATGATTATTTAGAGGAACTTGCCAGATCAGATGCAAATGCTGTAAAACCACTGGCACTCTGTTATCTTTTAATAGTACTAGCCGGTGCAGGTTTTAAACCGCATTTAGATAACTGCGTGCGCTGTCATAGCCCGGTCGCTTACAACGATAAAAGGGTTGATTTTAGCATAAGCGGCGGCGGGGTAGTCTGCTCAGATGATTTTGATGATACCGTGGTATTTCTAAAGAGCGATACTATTCGGTTGCTAAAGGAAATATATAATAATAGCAGCATTTGTATCGATACCGGACGATTCGAGGAAATAGAAAAATTAATCCCTGAATACCTGCGCTACCATTTCAATCAACTTGCTCTCAATTCGCTAAAGTTTTTAGAATGAGAGAAAATCCTCTGTAAAATCGTCACATTTCAGTATCTTTGGATTTCACAAATTTTTCACAACCCGCATTAAAATATGACGGAGGTAAACTATGAAGAAATTTGCCATAGCCGTGTTTATTTTGAGTGTCTTCCTCTTTGCATCTGACTACGGTAGGATATCTGGTCGGGTCATTGACGAGGAGACAGGCGAAGCCCTGATCGGTGCTGACGTTTATTTGCAGGGTACTGAATTAGGTGCGGCAACCGATGGTAGTGGTGAGTATTCGATCCTTTATGTGCCGGTCGGAACGTATCAGGTAGTTGCTGCCTATATAGGTTATAATGAGTTTACCTATACTCAGGTAGTGGTGAATGCTGACCAGACCACGGTGCTCAATTTCAAACTGCCGCCTGCAGTAATAATGATGGGCGATATTGAGGTCGTTGCCAAGCGTGAGATGATCGTGATCTCGGAGACTTCGACCGGTCGTGCGGTGACGTCGCAGGAGATGGAGCGTTTACCCGTGACGACGATCAACCAGGTCATCACCTTGCAGGCTGGTGTTGTCCAGAGTGATCTGGGTACCCATGTGCGTGGTGGTCGAGCTGATGAGATCACTTATTTTGTCGACGGCATCGTG
>Ga0307426_1000259_pt1 | contig 35728 bp, 31 predicted proteins | sample SalMarWE160340MG_FD_202165 | JGI IMG/M metagenome (GOLD analysis project Ga0307426, IMG submission 202165) | Salt marsh sediment microbial communities from the Plum Island Ecosystem LTER, Massachusetts, United States - WE1603-40 | ecosystem: Environmental > Aquatic > Marine > Intertidal zone >...
TGCCGCACCCGCGCGAGACAACCGAGCTTTATGGGCATGCCGCGGCCGAGCGCACGCTGGCTGAGGCGCTGCAGCGTGGCCGCGTGCACCACGGCTGGCTGATCGCGGGACCGCGCGGGATCGGCAAGGCAACCCTTGCCTACCGCTTCGCCAGGGCCGCATTGGCGGCGCCGGAGGAGTACACGCCGGACGGGCACAGCCTGGCCGTTCCCGCCGAGGCGCGCGTCAGCCGCCGGGTGCGCGCGCTGTCGCATCCGGGCCTTCTCGTGCTTCGCCGGCCCTACGACGAGAAGGCGAAGCGATTTTCCGCCTCCATTCCCATCGACGAGGTGCGGCGGCTGCGCGCGTTCCTCGGTCATCGCGCCGCGACCGACGCCTGGCGCGTCGTCATCGTCGACGAGGCGGGCGAGCTGAACGTCAACGCGGCCAACGCGCTGCTGAAATCGCTGGAGGAGCCGCCGGAGCGTACGGTCTTCATGCTCGTGTCGTCCGCGCCGGGGCGCCTTTTGCCGACGATCCGCTCGCGCTGCCGTACGCTTGCCTTGCAGCCTTTGGCGCCGGAGGATTTGCGGGCGGCCGTCGCGCAAACGCTCAAGGCCGTCGACGGCGATGCTCCCGACGCAGACGCGTGGCCGACCCTGGAGCGGCTTGCGGAAGGAAGTGTCGGGCGGCTGCTGGGGCTGTGGCGCTCAGGCGGTCTCGAGCTGAACGAGCGCATCCTCAAGCTGTTCCAGGGACTGCCGCAGGTCGACTGGCGCTTTGTCCACGCGCTGTCGGACGAGCTGCAGCCCGTCGCCGCCCAGCCGCGGTTTGAGCTGTTCTACGAGCTGCTTCTCGACTTTCTGGGACGGCTGATCCGGGCGCAGGCCATGGGCCGGGGCACCCGCGAGGAGCAGGATCTGGCCGCCCGGCTGATCGGCGCAGGACGGCTTGCCTCGTTTGCCGCCCTGTGGGAAAGAGTAGGCCGCGACAAGGGGGAGGCGCTGGCGCTCAACCTCGATCGCAAGAGCCTGATAATCGAGACGGTGGCGAGCCTTGCCGCCGCCGCCCAGGACCGGAAGCCCGCTTAGCTGATGCTGCAGATGCGCAGGTTTGGACACGAGGCAAAGCACTCCGCCCGAATGTGAGGCGAGGAGCGGTGGCGCGTTGCCGAACGAAAGCCCTGTCATCTTGAGCCATCTGTCAGCACGAGGACCATTAGTCCCATGAGCGGGCGCACGAAATTCTACATCACCACGGCCATCTCCTATCCCAACGGCTTGCCGCACATCGGGCACGCCTACGAGGCGATCGCGACCGACACGATCGCGCGCTTCGAGCGGCTCGACGGCAAGGACGTCTATTTCCTCACCGGCACCGACGAGCACGGCCTCAAGATGAAGCAGACGGCGACGAAGGAGGGGCTCACTCCGCGCGAGCTCGCCGACCGCAACACCAAGCGCTTCCGCGAGATGGCGGGGCTGTTGGGGCTTTCCAACGACGACTTCATCCGCACCACGGAAGAGCGTCACCACCGCGCCAGCCAGGAGATCTGGCGGCGCATGGAGAAAGCCGGCGACATCTTCATGAAGAACTACGCCGGCTGGTACTCGGTGCGCGACGAGGCCTTCTACAACGAAGCCGAGACCACCGTCGGTCCCGACCACGTGCGCCGCGGCCCGCAGGGCACGCCGGTGGAGTGGACGGAGGAGGAGACCTTCTTCTTCAAGCTCTCCGCCTACCAGGACAAGCTCCTGGAGCACTACGCGCGCCACCCCGACTTCATCCTGCCGCCGGAGCGCCGCAACGAGGTCGTGAGCTTCGTCAAGGGCGGCCTGGAGGACCTTTCGATCTCGCGCACGACCATCGACTGGGGCATACCCGTGCCCGAGTCCAAGCGCGACGAGGGAAGAAATGCGGCCCAGCACGTGATGTACGTGTGGGTCGATGCGCTGACCAACTACATCACGGGGCTCGGCTTTCCCGACGAGAAAGGCAAGCTGTGGCGCTACTGGCCGGCCGACGTGCACGTCATCGGCAAGGACATCCTGCGCTTCCACGCCGTCTACTGGCCGGCCTTCCTGATGTCGGCCGGCCTGGCGCTGCCCGCGCGCGTGTTCAGCCACGGCTTCGTGTTGAGCAAGGGCGAGAAAATGTCGAAGTCGGTCGGCAACGTGGTCGATCCCTTCGATTTCGTGCACGCCTACGGGCTCGATCCCGTGCGCTACTTCTTTCTGCGCGAGGTGAACTTCGGCCAGGACGGCAACTACAGCACCGAAGCCATCGTGAACCGCATCAACGCCGATCTGGCCAACGACCTCGGCAACCTGGCGCAGCGCTCGCTGTCGATGATTGCCAAGAACTGCGCAGGAAAAGTGCCCGAGCCGGGGGACTTCACGGAGGCGGACAAGGCGATCCTGGCATCGACCGACGGGATTTACGCTGACGCCCGCCAGGCCATGGACCGCCAAGCCGTCACCAAGTACCTCGATGCGGTATGGGCCGTCGTCGCCGACGCCAACCGCTACTTCGCGGGCGAGGAGCCGTGGGCGAAGAAGAAGACCGACTTCAAGCGCATGGAGACCATTCTCTATGTGACGGCCGAGGTCGTGCGCCAGGTCGCGATCCTCGCCGCGCCGGTGATGCCACACTCGGCAACGAAGCTCCTGGGGCTCTTGGCCCAGCCGGAGGATGCCCACACATTCAAGGCGCTGGGCGAAGCAGGGCGTCTCGTTCCGGGCACGGCGCTTCCCGAGCCCGTGGGCGTGTTTCCGCGCTATGTTGAGCCCGAGGCGGAGGAGCGCAAGCCCGAGCCAGCCAAGGCCAAACCGCCCAAGGAGGCCAAGCCACCCGGCAAGGCCGCCAAGAAGAGCAAGTCGTGATGCTGGTCGACCATCATTGCCACCTGGATTTTCCGCAGCTCGCCGAAGACCTCGAGGGCGTGCTGAAGCGCGCACAGGCCGCGGGCGTCGGCGTGATGGTCACCATCTCCACGCGCATCCGCAAGCTGCCCGAGCTGCTCGCCATCGCGGAGGCGCACGACAACGTCTACTGCTCGGTCGGCACCCATCCCCACAACGCGCACGAGGAGCTGGATGTGCCCGTCGAGGAAATCGTGCGCCTGTCTCAACATCCGAAGGTGGTGGCGATCGGCGAGGCGGGGCTCGACTACTACTACAAGCACTCCACGCCGGACGCGCAGGCGGAAGGCTTCCGCCGCCATATCGCGGCCGCGCGCCAAACCGGCCTGCCCTTGGAGATCCATACGCGCGACGCCGACGACGACACCGCGCGGATCCTGGAAGAAGCCCACGCCGAGGGACCATTCCCCGCCATTCTGCACTGCTACACCGGCGGGACGGATCTGGCGCAGCGCGCGTTGAAGCTGGGGCTCTACGTGTCGTTTACCGGCGTCGTGACGTTCAAGAAGTCGGACGCACTGCGCGCCATCGCAAAGTCGGTGCCGCTCGACCGGCTGCTGGTGGAGACGGACGCGCCGTTCCTTGCGCCCGAGCCCTACCGCGGCAAGAGCAACGAGCCGGCCTACGTGGTGCACACCGCCCATGCCCTGGCCGCCGTCAAGGGCATCGGACCCGACGAGCTGGCGGCCGCCACGACGGAGAACTTCTTCCGCCTGTTCGGCAAGGTCGCGCGCCCGGCGGCACGGGGCACCGCCGCCGCATGAGGTTGCGCGCGACGATCCTCGGCTGCGGCTCCTCGGGCGGCGTGCCGCGCATCGGGTCGATGTGGGGCGCTTGCGATCCATCCAACCCCAAGAACCGGCGCCGGCGCGCCGGGCTGATGGTCGAGCGGCTGGGCAAGGGCCGCCACACCACCGTGCTCGTCGATACCTCGCCGGACCTGCGCGAGCAGCTGCTCGGCGTGCGGGCGGAGGCCATCGACGGCGTGCTCTACACCCACGATCATGCCGACCATACGCACGGCATCGACGACATGCGCATGGTGGCCTACGCCATGAAGCAGCGCGTCGAGGCCTGGGCCGACGCGCCGACGCGCGCGAGCCTGGAGCAGCGCTTCCGCTACTGCTTCTCGACGATCAACCGCTCGAGCTATGCGCCGATCTTCAACCTTCACACGATCTTTCCGCCCGATCCCGTGCGCATCGAAGGGCCCACGGGGACAGTCGAGGCCGTGCCCATCCCGCAGGAGCACGGCGACTCGGGCTCGCTCGGCTTCCGCTTCGCGGGGCTGGCTTATTCCCCCGACATCAGCGGCGTGCCCGAGGCGTCCATACCGTTGCTGCAAGGGCTTGACGTGTGGATCGTCGATGCGCTTCGTGTCACGCCGCATCCGAGCCACTTCCACCTCAAGGCGGCCCTGGCGTGGATCGAGCGCCTCAAGCCCAAACGCGCCATCCTCACGCACATGACCGCCGAGCTCGACTACGAGGCATTGAAACGCGACTTGCCGCCCGGCATCGAGCCCGCCTACGACGGCATGGTCATCGAGCTCGACTGAGCGCCCGTCAGGCGTCGCTGGTGGTGGAGGCGTCGAGCCGTTCTTTCTGCCACTCGCGGAAGCTCACGACCTCGCCGTTGCGGGTGCACTCGGGAGAAGCAAGCTCGAGGAAGAGGGGGACGATCTCCTCTGGCGCGGGCAGCGTCTTGGGATCCTCGCCGGGAAACGCCTTGGCGCGCATCTGCGTGCGCACCGCGCCGGGATTGATCAGGTTCACGCGCACCGGCGTATCGGCAACCTCGCGCGCGTAGGTCTTGACCAGCGTCTCCAATCCCGCCTTCGAGACCGCGTAGGGGCCCCAGTACGCATGCTTGCCCTTCGATGCATCGCACGTGAGGAATAGGGCGCGACCGGCGTCGGCGCGCTTCAAGAGCGGATCGAGGGTGCGGATCAGGCGCCAGTTGGCGGACAGATTGATGTCGATGACGGCGTTCCAAGCGTCCTCCGTCACGTGGTGCAGCGGCGACAGCGGGCCGAGGATGCCGGCGTTGCCGATGAAAATGTCGAGCTTGCCCCAGCGCTGAAAGAGCGTGGGCCCGAGCTGGTCGATCTTGTCGCCGTCGCGCAGGTCGAGCTGGAGCAGCGTCGCCTTGCCGCCTTGGGCGCGGATCTCGTCGTCGAGCTCCTCGAGCCCGCCCACGGTGCGCGCCGTGATGACGACGTGAGCGCCGTGTTTTGCCAGGGCCAGGGCAACCTCGCGGCCGATGCCGCGCGAGGCGCCGGTTACGAGGGCCAAGCGTTCCTTAAGCAGTTTTTTTTGTTTCATGCCCGGTCCCAGACGTACGCTGCCAGCAGGCTACCGGCCATCACGACAGCTAGCCGCCGCCAGCCGACGAGGCAAGCCCGAGCCTGGTATTCTGGTTTCCAGAGTGCTCGGGAGGGCCGCGCGGCAGCGCCTCAGCCGGCCGCCGGCGACCTCAGCCGACCTCTGCCAGCAGCGACAGCTGGCGCGGCACCGACTGGCCGTTCTGGTCGGTCAGCGGCGTGGGATACTCGCCGGTAAAGCAGTGGTCGGTGAACTGAGGGTTGTGGGCATCGCGATGGTCGCAGCCGACAGCGCGGTAGATTCCATCGACAGAGAGAAAGGCCAGGGAGTTGGCGCCGAGGAAGGCGCGCATGCCCTCCAGGTCCTTGTTGGCCGCCAGCAGATCGATCTTGTCGGGAGTGTCGATGCCGTAATAGTCGGGATGCGTGATGGGCGGGCAGGCGATGCGCATGTGCACCTCCCGGGCGCCGGCCTCGTACATCAGCTGCACGATCTTTTTGGACGTGGTGCCGCGAACGACGCTGTCGTCGACCAGCACGATGCGGTTGCCGCGGATCACGCTGGCGTTGGCCGAATGCTTGAGCTTGACGCCCAGCGCGCGGATGCGCTGCTCGGGCTCGATGAAGGTGCGGCCCACGTAATGGTTGCGGATGATGCCAAGCTCGAAGGGAACGTTCGCCTCTTGGGCGAAACCGATGGCGGCGGGAACGCCCGAATCGGGAATGGGGACGATGACATCGGTGTCGGCGGGCGCCTCGCGTGCAAGCTGAACGCCCATCTGCTTGCGGATGTCGTAGACGGTGCGCCCGTCGATGACGGAATCGGGACGCGCAAAGTAGATGTACTCGAAGATGCACGGCCGGGCCGGGCGCAGAGGGAAGGGGCGGTGGCTCTCGATGCCGGCCTCGGTGATGGCCACCACCTCGCCGTTCTCCACCTCGCGCACGAACTCCGCGCCCACCATGTCGAGCGCGCAGGTCTCGGAGGCGAGCACGTAGGAGTTGTCGAGCCGGCCGATGACGAGCGGGCGGATGCCGATGGGATCGCGCGCGCCGATGAGCATGTCGTTGGTGAGGCCGACGAGCGCGTAGGCGCCTTCGATCTGGCGCAGGGCCTCGATGAAGCGCTCCACGGTGCGCCGCTTCTGCGAGCGCGACAAGAGATGGAGGATGATCTCCGTGTCGGAAGTCGACTGGCAGATCGCCCCGGAGGAGATCAGCTCCTCGCGCACGGTGAGTGCGTTGGTGAAATTGCCGTTGTGGGCGACGGCGAAGCCGCCGGTATCGATGTCGGCAAACAACGGCTGAATGTTGCGCTGAACTGCATCGCCGGTCGTCGAGTAGCGGTTGTGGCCGATGGCGAGGGTGCCCTGCAGGCGCTCGATGACCTTTGCGCGCGAGAAGTTGTCGCCGACGAGGCCCATGCGCCGTTCCTGGTGGAACTGCTCGCCGTCGTAGGTGACGATGCCGCAGGCCTCCTGGCCGCGATGCTGCAGAGCGTGCAGGCCGAGTGCGGTGATGGCGGCGGCATCGGAGTGCCCAAAAATGCCAAAGACCCCGCATTCCTCGCGGAGTCTGTCATCGCCGTAGCGCAGATAGCCAGCGCCTCGCAGCTTGCGGCTGGGTTCGAGCCAATGGGTCATGGTCACCTCCCGCTGGTGCCCTGCTGCTGCCCGACGACGTTACGCTATCGTTAACGCTGGCGGCGCGCCCGGATCAGCTGGCGCGCACCTGCCACGTGACACAAATATGATACTTTGCGCGCGCTTCAAGCGCTAATTCGTCGCCCCCGCCGTTTTCCAAGGCACCTTGCTGGTCCTCCTGGGGTGGCTGCTCGCCTGGCGGCTGTGTCAGCGAGGAGGGCAGATAGGCCTCGAACATGTAGCGGAAAGTATCACCGGTGCCCTTGATATAGGGCAGCGACACGGCCTGGCGCACCCAGGGGTAGTGCTGATCGGTGTTGGGGAAAAACGCCTCGTAGAACATGTAGGGGATGACAATCAGCACGAACCCGCGCGCCACGCCGAAGAGAAACCCTAAGATGCGGTCGATCATGCCCACGCGGCTGTCGAGCACCGCGTCGGAGATTCGCGCGGTGATGAGGTGCACGACGATCAGCACGATGAGGAAGATGACGGCGCCGACGACGATCTGGGCGACGGCCACCTGGGTGCCCATCTGCTGGGCCATTTCTTGGGCGAAGGACTTGTAGTTCAGCACGAAGTACAGCACCGCGCCGGCCGCCACGACCCACGATACGATCGACAGCACCTCGCGGGAGAAGCCCCGGTACATGGCCAAAAGGCCCGAGATGAAGCACACGGCGATCAGCGCGGCGTCGAGATACGTGATCGGGCCCAACATGGTCGCCCCCCAGTTGTCGGCGGTACGAAAACGGCGGCAACGCCCCCACCTGTCAGTCGCATGCCGGCGCTGCCTCCGCAAGCTCTCTGAGGTGGGAGATGCGGCTCAACTCCAGCTTGAGAGCGCCGGTGTCGATCTCGCCTTTGGCCGGCAGAACCGCTTGGCGAAATCCCAATTTTTGCGCTTCTTTCAAGCGCGGTGTCATCAAAGGTGTGGGACTGACGGCACCCGACAACGACACCTCGCCGAAGTGGACCCTGTGTCGCGGAACGGCAACACCCGACAAAGATGAGAGCAGCGCGGCCGCGGCAGCCAGATCGGCGGCCGGCTCGGTGATGCGCAAGCCGCCGGCAACGTTCAGGTATACGTCCTGCCCGGAGAAGGAGACGCCGGCCCGGGCCTCCAGGACGGCGAGCAGCATGGCCAGCCGGTTGGTGTCCCAGCCGACGACGGCGCGACGCGGCGTTCCAAGACCCGATGGTGCAACGAGCGCCTGGATCTCGACGAGAAGCGGGCGCGTGCCCTCGAGCCCGGCAAAGACGACGGCGCCGGGGCTCACTCCCTCGCGGTCGCCAAGGAACAGCTCGGACGGGTTGGCGACCTCGCGCAGGCCCTCCGACGCCATCTCGAACACGCCGATCTCGTCGGTTGCCCCGTAGCGGTTCTTGACCGCGCGCAGGATGCGATAGGTGTGCCCGCGATCGCCTTCGAAATACAACACGGTGTCGACCATGTGCTCGATCACCTTGGGCCCGGCGATCTGGCCGTCCTTGGTGACGTGACCGACGAGGAGCAGGGCGCTGCCGGCGGCCTTGGCGTGACGGATCAGCGATTGGGCGGCGGCGCGCACCTGGCTCACGGTGCCGGGCGCCGCCTCGATGCTCTCGGCCCAAAGAGTCTGCACGGAATCGATGACGACGAGATCGGCCGGTTTGCCGTGCTCCAATGTCGCCAGGATGCTGGCGAGGTTGGTCTCGCAGGCGAGGTCGACGGGGGCGTCGCTCAAGCCGAGCCGCTCAGCGCGCAGGCGCACCTGGGCGGCAGCCTCCTCGCCGGAGAAGTAGAGCGCGCGCCGGCCGGTGCGGGCCAGCGAGGCCGCAAGCTGCAACAGGAGCGTCGACTTGCCGATGCCGGGCTCGCCGCCGATCAGCAGCGCCGACCCCGGAACGATGCCGCCGCCCGTCACGCGGTCGAGCTCGGCCAGCCCCGTGGAGAAGCGCGGTGCCTCGCGGCTTTTCCCGCGCAGGGTTTCCAGCGCGATGACCTGCCCCTTGCTTCTGCGCGCGAGACCCGAGCCCGGCGGCGCGATCGCGTCCGTCTCCTCGCTGAGGGTGTTCCATTCGCCGCACGAGGGACACTTGCCGGCCCAGCGCGGCGATGCCGCGCCGCAGCTCTGGCACACGAACGTCGTCCTGCTCGCCTTGGCCATGACGGATTAGGCGCCCTGGTCGAGATAGACGCGATGGAAGCGGGGTCCGAGCCGGGTCAGCACCTCGTAGCCGATCGTCTTGGCTGCGGCTCCCACATCCTCGATGGGAAGCTCCGGTCCGATCAGGTCGACCCAATCGCCGCGCGTCGGGGTCGGGTCTCGCAGGTCCGTCACGTCGACCGTGATGAGGTCCATGGACACGCGCCCGACGATGGGTGCGCGCCGGCCGCCGATGACGACGGCGCCGCCGGGCTCGGCGTTGGTGGCGCTGGCGTGGCGGAACACGCCGTCGGCGTAGCCGGCAGCGATGGTGGCGATGCGTCGCGGCGCGGTCGCACGATAGCTTGCCGAGTAGCCGATGCGATCGCCCGGCGCCACGTCTTGAACCTGCAGGATGCGGGCGCTGACGCGCACCACCGGCTGCACCGGCGTGGTGCGCTCGGGCGCGGCTTGTCCGCCATAGAGCGCATAGCCCGGGCGCACGAGATCGAAGTGAAAGGCCGCGCCCAGCATCAGCCCGTCGGATGCGGCTAGGCTGGCGCGCGCCTGAGGAAGGCTCGCGCACAGGCGCTTGAAGCTGTCGAGCTGCTCGCGGTTCATGATATGGCCGGCCTCGTCGGCGCAGGCGAGGTGGCTCATGACGAGCCGCAGATCGAGACGCCGCAGCAGCTCGCGATCGATCGCAAGCTCCTCGACCTCGCGCGCGGACATGCCGAGGCGGTTGAGGCCCGTATCGACGTGAAGCGCTGTCGGCGCCGGGCCGTCGCTCGCGGCCGCCCACGCGCGCAGCTCATCGAGGCTCGCGAGCACCGGGACCGCACCGGTCCAGGCCAGCTGCATCTCGGTGCCGGGCAGCAGGCCGTCGAGCACGTAGATCGCCGCGTCAGGTGCATGCTCGCGCGCCGCGGCCGCCTCCTCCGGCGTGGCGACGAACAACGAGCGGCAGCCGGCGGCAACAAGCGCCGGGATGACGCGAGATGCACCCAGGCCGTAGGCGTCGGCCTTGACGACGGCACCGCATTCGGCAGGTGCAACGTGATGAGCGAGCGCCTGCCAGTTGGCGCGCAGCCTGGCGAGGTCGATGGTGATCACGCCGGTTGCGCCCGCCGGGATGGCGGACCCGGCGCGCGGCGATGCTCTGGCTTGGATGTCGTGCACGGGACTTCTCCCCCGAGAAGCCGGATTTAGGCCCTGTTACTATAGACAAATCACGGTGCAAACGAGGCGGTTAACCCACTTCAAGACCCGTCATGAGCCCCTAATTGTCGTCTCGCCTCCCGGCAAGCGGGTGCGTTTGGTCGAGATCATCAAACCTAGTGAATTGGCCCGTGAACTGCAGTCGCACTGTCCCGGTCGGACCGTGCCGTTGTTTGCCGATAATGAGTTCCGCGATGCCCTCGATGGATCTGAGCTCTTGCTGCCACTTTTGGTGCTCTTCTATCCTTTGGATGCTCGGCTCCCGCTTCTGCACGTAGTATTCTTCTCGGAAGACGAAGAGCACGACGTCGGCATCCTGTTCAATGGACCCGGACTCCCTGAGATCTGAAAGCTGCGGCCGCTTGTCGTCACGGTTCTCCACCTGACGCGAGAGCTGCGACAGCGCCAGGATGGGAACCTGGAGTTCCTTGGCCAGGGCCTTGAGGCCCGTGGTGATCTCGGAGACCTCCTGGACGCGGCCCTCGCTCTGGCGCTTATGGCCGACCAATAGTTGGAGGTAGTCAACCACAAGAAAGTCGAGGCCTCTTTGTCGCTTGAGCTTGCGTGCGCGCGCCGCCAGCTGGGAGATGGAGATGCCGCCAGTCTGGTCAATAAAAAGTGGTGCTGCCGAGAGAGCCTGGGATGCGGCTAACAACCGTTTGAATTCCTCCTCGTCGATTTTGCCTCTCCGAATCCGCTCGGATGCGATCTCTGCCTGTTCTGAAAGAATTCGAGTTGCAAGTTGCTCAGCGGACATCTCAAGCGAGAAGAAGCCAACTACAGCGCTATCGTTTGGACCCGAAGGCGCATCATGCTTCCATTGCAGCCTTTTTAGGCTCGCGATATGCGTGGCAATGTTCGTTGCTAGCGCTGTTTTGCCCATCGAGGGCCGGCCAGCGAGGATGATGAGGTCCGACGGTTGAAGACCGCCCATCATGTTGTCGAGATCAATAAAGCCAGTGCCCAAGCCAGAAAGTTTGTCACCCCGCATCCGTGCGGCATTCGCCATGTCGATGGCGTTGGTGAGGGCGGTGCCGAAGCCGAGAAAGCCCTGGCCGTACTTGCGCTGCTCGGCGAGATCGTAGAGCCGCGTCTCCGCCTCCTCGATCTGCAGTTGCGGCGTGGAGTCGACGGTGCTGTCGTAAGCGCCGTTGACCATGTCCTCGCCGATGATGATGAGCGCGCGGCGCATGGCGAGATCGTAGACGGTGCGCCCGTAGTCCTCGGCGTTGATGATGGTGGTTGCGCTCGCGGCAAGCGTGCCCAGGTATTGCGGGACGGTGAGATTGGGCGAGATCGGCTCGGCCGATTCAAAGAACGTCCGCAGCGTGATGGGAGTGGCCTGCTTGCCCGCATGAATGAGCTTGGCCGCCGTCTCAAAGATCTGCTGGTGCAGCGGATCGAAGAAATGATGCGACTCGAGGAACGAGGACACGCGGTCCATCGCCTCGTTGTTGATGAGGACGGCGCCCAGGAGCGCCTGCTCGGCCTCGATATTGTGAGGGGCCTGACGGAAGGAGAGGGCCTCGTCGGCGGCAGTCGCCGCCGCCGAGGACCGGTGGGAGATGAGGGTCGCGTTTTGTGCCATGCGGCGGACCGTATCCGATTCCGCGGTCGCGCCGTCGAGCCGTCAAGTGGGTCCGTCCCCGCTATGCACATGGGCCAACGGAATTCGCTTGGACGACTCGAATCGCCCCAAAGGCGCTCCCGGCTCAGGCTTTCTCGCCCTCGCCCGCCGCCTCCGCAGCCTCCTCGCCTTCGGTCTCGGGCGGGGCAGCGCCCTCCTCGAACATCTCCGGGTTGAAGGTTTCCAGCTCGATCTGCTCGTCCTTGACCACGGTTACGTCCTCGCCGCGGGACTGGCGTACGGCCTCGTCCTGGGAGCGGGCCACGTTGAGCATCACCTTGACGACCACCTCCGGATGCAGGGCGATGCTCGTCTCATGCAGGCCCAGCGTCTTGATCGGCCGCTCCATGATGACCTGGCGGCGCTCGATGGTGAAACCGCCCTCCGTCACCACGTCGGCGATGTCGCGCGTGGACACCGAGCCATAGAGCTGTCCGGTGTCGCCGGCTGAGCGGATGGCGACGAAGATCTTGCCGGCGAGCTTTTCCGAGACGGCCTCGGCTTCCTTCTTGTGCTCGAGGTTGTTGGCCTCCAGCTGCGCGCGCTGGGTCTCGAAGTGAGCGCGGTTCTCTTCCGTGGCACGCAACGCCTTCTTCTGCGGCAACAGAAAGTTGCGCGCATAGCCGTCCTTGACGGTGACGACATCGCCCATCTGGCCGAGACGGCCGATGCGCTGCAGCAGAATGACCTCCATGGGAGTCTCCTTCGTAAGTTCGACGACGAGTTGCTACGAGGCGGGAAGCTTGCGGATCGGCCATGCCGTCTCGACGAGGCCGGGCAGCGCAAACAGCACCGCGATGGCCCAGAACGAGACCTGCAGCCCGGCTCCGGCCAGTACGACCAGAAGCATCAGCGGCAGCACATAGACGATCAACAGCAGGAATACCCGCCAGGGATTGCCGCGCGTCACGAAGTGCATGATGGCAAACGTGACGAGGATATAGGCGAGAACCAGGGTCGCAGCGAACGCCTTGGCGCAAAGGCCGATGTACCCGCCCGTTGCCGCCACGAGGGTTGCGGCGAGCAGGAGCAGCGGCGTGGCGCGGGGAAAGGATATCGTTGAGAGATCCGGCCAGGGCCGCTGCAGCCGGCCGGAGGCGAGGGTAATGCGCGCGGCGATCCACATGTTGACCAGGAGGTAGGTCATGACGAACAGCGCGATCAATGACGGCATCATCTGCACCGCCTCGCGTGCGATCGCATCGATGTCGCCGGCGCCCAGGGTGGGGGCGCCGGGAATTGTCGGGACGCGATCCTCGACGAACTTGGTCGTGGCATCGCGTATCGCGCTGTGGACCGTGTCGAGGTCGGTCCCGACCGAGGCCAGCGATACGACCGAAAGCAGGCTCGCAATCAACGCGGCGGCCAGGATGATCCGCCCGGCCGGGTACCATTCGAGGCTACCCGACACGTCCCGGTTGAGGCCGGCAAAGTGGGTGAGCGCCACGACGGGGAGCGCCTGGAAGGCCGCGTAGATGAAAGCGAGTTGCGCGCCGCCTACGGCGAAAATCATCGCGGTTCCGGTGATCGCGGCGATGCGCACCGCAGCGGTTCCGGCGCCAAAGCCCGCCAGGAACAAAACGAGCGGCGTGAGCAGAAAGAGCAGCACGTGCACCAGCGACAGGCCGGTGACAGCGGACACGAACACGACCGCTGAGACGAATCCGGCGCCGAGACCGATGAGAAGCGAGTAGGGCATCTTGACAAGCTGTCCCGCGGTTTCGCGGTTAGAGACGGGTAGGCGCAGGCCTCCGTCCCAACCCGTGCCGGGCCACGCTGCGCCCCGCACTCTAATCTTCTAGATGGTGCCAGACCTGAAGGGTCCGACACCTCGTCCAATTCTCACTTCAGCACGTAAGGCAGCAGGCCCAGGAAGCGTGAGCGCTTGATGGCCCGCGCCAGCTCGCGCTGCTTCTTGGCCGACACCGCCGTGATGCGGCTGGGCACGATCTTGCCGCGCTCAGACACGTAGCGGCCCAACAGGCGCACGTCCTTGTAGTCGATCTTGGGCGCGTGATCACCGGAGAAGGGGCAAGTCTTGCGGCGGCGATGGAAGGGCCGGCGGCCGCCGGCCGATGCGATCTCTGCCATGGTCTATGTCTCCGATCCAGAGCCGGACTCGGTGTCCGATGCGCTCGGCTCCGATGAGCTCGGCTCCTTGGCTTCGCGCGGGGGGCGCGGGGGCCGGTCACCGTCGCGTGGCGGGCGATCGCCGTCGCGCGGCGGACGATCGCCATCTCTTGGCGGACGCGCCCTGAAGGACGACCCCTCGCGATCACCGCGCGGGCCGCCGCGATCGCGATCCCGATCTCCACGGAATCCGCCGCCGCGACCTCCGCGCCCGCCGAAGCCGCGGTCATCGCGCCGGTCGTCCCGGTCGCTCTTGCGCATCATGACGGATGGCTCGGTCTCGTGCTCGTCGACCTTGATGGTGAGGAAGCGAATGATCTCGGTCGAGATCCCCATCTGCCGCTCCATCTCGGCCACGGCCGCGTGCGGCGCATCGATATTGAGCAGAGAGAAGTGCGCCTTGCGGTTCTTCTTGATCTTGTAAGCGAGCGCCTTGACGCCCCAATACTCCGCCTTGGTGACCTTGCCGCCACCTTGCTCGATCACGTCGGTGTATTCCTTGGTGAGCGTCTCGACTTGCGCGTTCGAGACATCCTGGCGCGCCAGGAAGACATGCTCGTAGAGCGGCATGCGTTTGGCCTTTCCTTGCCGTTGTCCGCTGCTCCGGCGCAAAGCCCCTTATGGGCCCGTGAAAGGCCCAGACAGGTCACCCATGAGAGCGAAGACACCGGGAGCCGGGCATTGCCCTGCCGCGTTAGCGGGCTCCCGTTCAGCCTCCAGCCGGAGCGGGTAAGGGGCGCTTTATAGCGGAATTTTCCCCTGCGGCAAGCGGCAAACTGGGGCCGCCCGGGCGGCCGGCGCCGGATCGACGCGCCCCGTTGCGCGGCTTGACACAGGCAGGTGGGCAGTGTTCTTGCCACCAAACTTTCAACTGGGGCACCCCGATCCCGCATGGCCATCGCATTTCTATTCCCCGGGCAGGGCAGCCAGGACGTCGGCATGGGGCGCGAGCTTGCCCAGACCTACGCCGCGGCGCGCGAGGTGTTCGAGGAGGTCGATTCCGTCCTCTCGCAGGATCTCTCCAAGATCATGTGGGAGGGGCCCAAGGAGACGCTGACGCTGACCGAGAACGCGCAGCCCGCCCTCATGGCGGTGTCCATGGCGGTGATGCGCGTGCTGGAGCGCGAGAAGGGCTTTTCACTCAAGGACAAGGTCAAGTTCGTGGCCGGCCACTCGCTCGGCGAGTATTCCGCGCTCGCGGCCGCCGGCGCCTTCTCGCTCGCCGACGCGGCGCGCCTTCTCAAGCTGCGCGGGCAGGCCATGCAGGCGGCGGTGCCGGTGGGGCAGGGGGCGATGACGGCGCTGCTCGGGGCCAACGTCGACGTTGCCCGCAAGGTGGCGGAAGAAGCCGCCCAAGGCGAGGTGTGTCAGGTCGCCAACGACAACGAGCCCACGCAGGTGGTGCTCTCCGGGTCAAAGTCCGCGCTCGACCGCGTGCCCGAGATCGGCAAGGCGCATGGCGTGCGCCGCGCGGTGCCGCTGCCCGTCTCTGCACCCTTCCATTGCACGCTTATGCAACCCGCGGCCGACGCAATGGCGCTGGCGCTGGCAGCCGTCACGGTGAGGGCGCCCGCTGTTCCCGTCGTCGCCAATGTCGTTGCAGAGGCGGTGAGCGACCCCGAGGAAATCAAACGGCTGCTCGTGGAGCAGGTGACGGGCACCGTGCGCTGGCGCGAGTGTGTTACCTACATGACCGCGAACGGTGTAACGGACGTGTACGAGATCGGCGTCGGCAAGGTCCTTTCGGGTCTTGCCAAGCGCATTGACGGCTCGCTCACTGCCACCAGCATCGGCTCGCCGGCCGAGGTCGATGCCGCGCTTGGCCAACTCAACAGGTAGTGTGATGATAGAGAAATTCGCCTGTGCTGACGGCAAGGTTAGGAGCGAGTTTCTCGATCTGAATCACACGACCAACCCCATGATTATAGTGTCCCTCATGATTTCGAAGCTCGCTCATGAGGCCGGCGTCGCACGCAGGCGAGCTTCGCAATCGGGACACTAAGAGGAGTGCCATGTTCAACCTCTCGGGCAAGACGGCGCTCGTGACAGGCGCCACCGGCGGCATCGGCGGCTCCATCGCCCGCGCGCTGCACAAGGCGGGTGCCACCGTCGCCGTGTCCGGACGCCAGGCAGACAAGCTCGATGCGCTGGCCAAGGAGCTCGGTGATCGCGTGCACGTACTCCCTTGCGACCTTGCCGACCGCGCCGCCGTGGCCAAGCTCATCGACGAGGCGGTCAACAAGCTGGGGCGCCTCGATATCCTGGTGAACAACGCCGGTCTCACGCGCGACAACCTCTTCATGGTGATGAAGGACGAGCAGTGGGACGAGGTGATCGCCGTCAATCTCACCTCGACGTTCATGCTGTGCCGCGCCGCCGCGCGCGCCATGCTGCGCGCCAAGCCGAACTTCGGACGCATCATCAACATCTCATCGATCTCGGGCGTGTTCGGCAATCCGGGCCAGGGCAACTACGCCGCCTCCAAGGCCGGCATGATCGGCATGACCAAGTCGCTGGCGCGCGAGGTCGCGCCGCGCGGCATCACGGCCAACTGCATCGCGCCAGGCTTCGTCAGCACGCCGATGACCGAGGCCCTCAACGAGAAGCAGACCGAGGAGATCGCCAAAATGATCCCTGCGCAGCGCTTCGGCACGCCCGATGAGGTTGCCGCCGGGGTGGTCTACCTGGCGAGCGAGGAAGCCGGCTACATCACCGGCCAAACGCTGCACATCAACGGCGGCATGGCGATGGTCTGAGGCCGGCGATGGTAAACGAACCCCAAGCGCATTCCAGCCCCTTCCTTGCGGGCGGTTTCTGGCGCATTCTGCCGCCCGAGGAGGCGCGTTTCCGGCGCTGGCCAAGGCCTATGAAGTGTGTTAACGAGCCGAACGGTTTCCTGGCCCCTGGCACTTATGCGGAAGTTCACCTGGGCCGCATGTATGGCCTCTGCATGGGGTGCGAGCAGTGGGATAGCCGCGTCGCTGTTTCCGTACCCGCCGGTTGCGAGACCACGATACGCTGCAACACCCGCGACCGGACTTCGGGCGCACCCAAAAGAATTGAACTTCGAATTGCCAAGAGCAACCGACGCGAGGGAAGACGATGAGCGATGTCGCGGAGCGCGTGAAAAAGATTGTCGTGGAGCACCTGGGGGTGGAGGCCGATAAGGTCACCGAGAACGCCAGCTTCATCGACGACCTGGGCGCGGACAGTTTGGATACGGTCGAGCTCGTGATGGCATTTGAGGAGGAGTTCGGCTGCGAAATCCCCGATGATGCCGCCGAGCACATCTTGACCGTCGGTGACGCGGTCAAGTTCCTTGAGAAGAACGCCAGCGCCGCCTGACACCGTCTCAATTCCCTCATGGCAGACCTACGGATCCCGTAGAGCCAGGGGCGGTGTGCAAAGCTCGCCTCCGACAGCGCGAAGGTGCCAAGCCGCAAAGGCCCGATCGGAGCGCAGGTTGAGGCGGCCGGACAAGCCCCCAGCTGCGAAGGACAGCTATGCGTCGCGTCGTCATTACAGGACTAGGGATGGTCTCGCCGGTCGGCTGCGGCGTGGAGGCATCGTGGTCGGCGCTGACGTCGGGCGCCACGGGTGCGCGGCGCATCGAGGAGTTCGAGGTCGCTGATCTCACCTGCCAGATCGGCTGCTTCGTGCCCCGCGGCGACGCCTGCGAAGGCAAGTTCAATCCCGACGATTGGATGGAGCCCAAAGAGCAGCGCAAGGTCGACGACTTCATCGTCTATGCCATGGCGGCCGCCGATCAGGCGCTGGCCGACTCCGGCTACAAGGCCGATACGTCCGACAAGCAGGAGCGGGCCGGCGTGCTCATCGGCTCAGGCATAGGCGGACTCTCGGGCATCGCCGAGACGTCGATCCTGCTGAAGGAGAAAGGCCCCAGGCGCGTCAGCCCCTTCTTTATTCCCGGGCGGCTGATCAACCTGGCCTCGGGCTACGTCTCCATCAAGCACCAGCTCAAAGGGCCAAACCACGCGGTGGTTACGGCCTGCTCGACGGGCGCGCATGCCATCGGGGATGCTGCCCGGCTCGTGGGGCTGGGCGACGCCGATCTCATGGTCGCGGGCGGCACCGAGTCGCCGCTCTGCCGCATCGCGGTTGCCGGCTTTGCCGCCTGCCGTGCCCTGTCGACCGGCTTTAATGATCGCCCCGAGCAAGCCTCCCGGCCCTACGACAAGGACCGCGACGGGTTCGTGATGGGCGAAGGCGCCGGCATCGTGGTGCTGGAAGCGCTCGATCATGCCAAGGCGCGTGGGGCGAAGATCTACGCCGAGGTGATCGGCTACGGAATGTCCGGCGACGCCTTTCACATCACGGCCCCGGCGGAGGACGGCGACGGCGCCTACCGCTGCATGCGCGCTGCTCTGAAGCGTGCCGACATCGATGTGAGCGATATCGACTACGTCAACGCCCACGGCACCTCCACCCCGATGGGCGATGAGATCGAGCTTGCCGCCGTCGAGCGCCTGTTTGGCAACGCCGCCGGCAAGCTTGCGATGTCGTCGACCAAATCGGCCACCGGTCATCTGCTCGGTGCCGCCGGCGCGGTCGAGGCAATATTCTCGGTGCTTGCAATTCGCGACAACGTTGCGCCGCCGACCTTGAATCTCGACAATCCTTCGGTGGAAACCGCCATCGATCTGGTGCCCCACGCGGCCAAGAAGCGCGAGATCAATACGGTCTTGTCGAACTCCTTCGGCTTTGGCGGCACCAACGCCTCATTGATCCTGCGCCGGCTCGCCTGAGGCCGGTCGGCAACGCAGCTGTGCAAGGCGACCGCAGCCTTGTTTTCCTTCCCGCTTTCGCCACAATTGGCTCTACGGTCGGGCGGGACGTTTGGCACATGCCGGGCGGGACGGCTTCGTCGAGCACCGGGAGCGGAGCTCCAAGCGGAACCTCAATCGGATGCCTCAGCGGACACATGAGCAACCCGCGCTTTCCCAGACAGGAGCCGACGTTTCGCAGGGGCGGCATGCGTCCGCGCAGCCCCGCTGAAATGCTCGAGCCGACGCGCGCGCCCGTTCGCCCGCACATGTCATCGTCATCGACCGTGATACCGTCCAACTCGCTCGGCGGCTTCGCGCGGCTGGGCAGCGCGCTGCTCACCTTGCTGTTGGTCATTATGCTCGGTCTCGCCGGGCTGACGGCGCTGCTCTACCACCAGTACGAGCGCCCCGGGCCGCTCGATGTCTCGCGCGTGATAGCTATCCCCAAAGGTGAAGGGCGCATCGCGATCGCAACGCGGCTCGAACGGGAAGGGGTCATCTCCAACCGCTGGACCTTCATTGCAAGCTATCTTCTGCAGAATTCGGTCGGCAGGAAGCCCGGCGACCTCAAGGCGGGCGAGTACGAGATCAAGAAGCACGCCAGCATGGCCGACATCATGGACCTGCTGACGCAGGGCCGCAGTATCCTTTCGAAGCTGACCATTCCCGAAGGCTTGACGAGCCTGCAGATCGTCGAGCGGGTGCGCGGCGAGCCGGACCTTGTCGGCGAGGTGACCGAGATTCCACCCGAGGGGACGCTGCTGCCCGACACCTACCGCTTCTCCAAGGGCATGCAGCGCCAGGAGCTGCTGACCCGCATGCAAGCGGAAATGCAACGCTTCCTTGCCGCCGCCTGGGAAAAACGCCGGCCCGACCTCCCGTTGAAGACCCCGCAGGAGGCGATCGTGTTCGCCTCGATCGTCGAGAAAGAGACGGGACGGGCCGATGAGCGCGACCGGGTCGCCGGCGTGTTCATCAACAGACTGCGCAAGGGCATGCGGCTGCAGTCCGACCCCACCGTGATCTACGGCATTGCCGGCGGCGCGGGGAGCCTGGGGCGCCCTCTGACGCGGACCGATCTCGCCGGTGAAACGACGCACAACACCTATCAGATCGACGGCTTGCCGCCGACGCCGATATGCAACCCTGGCCGTTCCGCCATCGAGGCAACGTTGAACCCGGCCGCGACCGGCGATCTCTATTTCGTCGCCGACGGCAGCGGGGGCCACGTCTTTTCCGAAACGCTGAAGGACCACAACTCGGCTGTCGCCAAGTGGCGCAAGATCGAAAGAGCCATGCGGGCGCAAAAAGCCGCCGAGGTGCCGCCCACGCCGACGGCTGAGCCCGTGCCCGTGGCGTCCACCGCTTCCAAGGCAGCGGCAAGCGACCCGTCCTCGCCCAAGCTTCTCAACGCCGGCACATCCGACGCCGCTCCAGCGGCCAACGTGCCAATGCCGGAGCGCAAGCCGAGGCAACCCTGACGCCCTGTGGATTGGCGCCCGAGGAACGGCGCGAACCTCACCCTCATTCGTGATCCCGGCAGCTGGCGCCTTGTTGGCCCCGGCATGTGCGGCTAGATTTCCGCCCTCACGGCGGGCGGCTGTGCCCGGTCTCTCCCAGCAAGCACCTGGAACGCGCAATGAGCATCAAGAGCATGACCGGCTTCTCGCGCGCGGAGGGTGCAAGCGGATCCTTGAAGTGGCACTGGGAGCTGCGCAGCGTCAACGCACGCGGGCTCGATGTGCGTCTGCGGCTGCCGGCGGGCTCTGAGCAGCTCGAGCCGAAGGTGCGTGAGGCGGTGTCGGGCCACCTGGCTCGCGGAAGCGTAACCGTCAGTCTCAGCGCCGAGAGCGTCGAAGGAGCCCAGCAGATCCGCCTGAACGAGGCGGCACTGCGTCAAGTCATCGAGGCCACTCAGCGTATTCGCGCGATCACGGATGCCGAAGCGCCGCGTGCCGACGGCCTAATCGCAATCAAGGGCGTTCTGGAGGTCGTTGAGAACGCGGAAAGCGCGGAGGAGGCGGAGGCGCGCAGCGCTGCCATGCTCCAGAGCCTGCAGGAGGCGCTGCAGGCGCTCGTTGGGGCGCGCGCCGCAGAAGGGGCCCGGCTCAAGAGCGTTCTGAGCGGGTATCTTGCGCAGATCGAGAGCCTGGTCGGGCAGGTGGAGGCCTCGCCGGCGCGGTCGCCCGCCGCGATCGAGGCGCGCCTCAAGGAGCAGATCGCCCGCCTGCTGGAGGCGCAGAGCGGGCTCGATGCCCAACGCCTGCACCAGGAGGCCGTGCTCATTGCGACGCGTGCCGACGTCGTGGAGGAGCTCGAGCGCTTGAAGTCTCACATCGGCGCGGCCCGTGAGCTGCTCGAGGAGGAGGGCGCCGTGGGGCGCAAGCTCGACTTCCTGGCACAGGAGTTCAACCGCGAGGCGAACACGCTGTGCGCCAAGTCGAACGACGTGGAGATCACGCGCGCCGGCCTTGCCTTGAAGACCGCTATCGATCAGATGCGCGAGCAGGTACAGAACATCGAGTGACGGCCGGTTGCGAGCCGGGATGAATGGCCGAGGCGAGAGGGAGGCATGGCGACGGACGGACCCAGAATTGAACGTCGTGGACTGCTGCTGGTGCTGTCCTCACCGTCGGGCGCCGGCAAGACCACGCTCGCCCGCCACCTGATCGAGGCCGACGGCGCGATCACCATGTCGGTCTCGGTCACGACGCGGGCGCCGCGCCCGGGCGAGGTGGAGGGCCGCGACTATCGCTTCATCGACGAGGCGGCCTTCGAGCGCATGCGCAAGCAGGGCGAGCTGTTGGAGTGGGCGCGCGTGTTCGATCACCACTACGGCACCCCGCGCGCGCCGGTCGAGGCGGCCGTGGCGAGTGGACGCGACATGGTATTCGACATCGATTGGCAGGGTGCCCAGCAGCTGTCGGAGAAGATGAAGCACGACGTGGCGCGCGTTTTCGTCTTGCCGCCGTCGGCCGCTGCACTGGAAGCGCGTTTGCGCGCGCGTGGGCAGGACTCGGAGGTGGTGGTGCGCGGACGCATGCAAAAGGCCGCCGCCGAGCTCAGCCATTGGCCGGAGTACGACTACGTCATCGTCAACGCGAGTATCGAGACGTCCACCACGGGGCTGCTGGCGATCCTCGGGGCCGAGCGGACCAAGCGTGAGCGGCTAGATGGGCTGACGGGGTTCGTGCGCGACATGCAAAAGGCGCTTTAGCTCTCGTAGCGGGCGACGGCCGATCAAGGGCTAGACGGGGCATCCTGCCTCCTGGGCACGTCTGCAGGCGGATCCGCCCGCGGGTCGAGGTCGAACACCGTCGGCGTGGTACGCGGAATGACGACGAACTCCTCGACGTGCTCCCGAGACAGCTTGGGCCGCCTGCGCGCACGCGCCGCCATGACGAGCACGATCAGCACCTGGGCGATCGCCGCGTAAAGAAAGAGGGCGCGATTGCCCATCTGCGCCATGAACAGCGACGCCAGCAGAGGACCCAGGACCGCACCGAGCGAGAAGGTCATGAGCAATCCGCCCGACACCTCCACAGCGCGTTTGCGATGCACGAGATCATTGGCATGCGCGACGCATTGCGCATAGGCAGGAAAGGACATGGCACCGTAGAGCCCGGCGACGCTGAGGAAGCCGAGGAGCACCGTTTGCGGGTTTGGGATGAGAAAGAGGCCAACGGCAGCTGCCCCACCGATGGCCGCTACGGCTGCTGCAACCAGTCTGCGTCCGAAACGGTCGGACAATTGGCCGACGGGCCATTGGCTCGCCGCGCCGCACAGCACGACAACGGCCATGAACAGGATGATGCCGCGATCGTTGAGCCCCAAAGTCTGGCCGTAGAGCGGAGACAGCGTCCAGAAGGCGCTGTTGGCCAGGCCACTCAGCAGGGAGCCCAGCATGGCGGCAGGTGACACCGAGAATAGCCAAAACAACCTCAGGCGCGCCCGGTGCGGTGGTGCGGGAGCGGCAGTCCTGGTCAGCGCTACGGGCACGGCAGCGAGCGAATAGAGCATCGCCGTCAGCGAGAACAGCTCGAAGCTCATCGGCGATCCGAAATTCATCAGCTGCATGCCGATCGTTACGACCGTCAGATTGATCATGGTATAGGTGGCAAAGACCCGCCCACGACTCTCCGCCGCCGTGACGGTGTTGAGCCAGCTCTCGACGACCATGAAGAGACCGGCAAAGCAAAGCCCGTTGAGACCGCGCAATCCCCACCAGACGAAGGGCTGCGCCGACATGGCGTGGCACAGGGGCGTGACGGTGACGATGGCGGTGAAGGCGGCAAACGCGCGGATGTGGCCGACGCGGGCGATGATCGCCGGACCGATGAGGCATCCCACCATCAAACCGGCGAAGTACGCCGAGCCGACGAGGCCGATCTCGATGCGGCTGAAATGCTCGCCGACGGCACGAAGGGGCAAGAGCACGCCGTTGAGCCCGTTGCCGGCGAGGAGTATGGCCGTGCTCAGCAGCAGCGCCGTGACGGGTTTGAGAAGTCCGGCCATCGTTGAGGGTCCAATAGTGTGCAGGGTGCCTTGCGACTCGCGGCCCCGATCGAGCGCTATCTAGTGTGGGTCGGGGGTCGTTGCCAATTGCGACTTGAAGCGCAGTTGCGGCGCGGCCACGAGCGTTAACCTGTGTGTGTCATTCCTCGCCATGGCCGGGCAATCCGTCCCGCGTTCGACTAGGGTCCGCGAAGGAGAAGCGCTGGGTATCATGAGGAGCCGGGCATGATCGGTCACAAAGCGTGCCGGGCCTGTTGCGTCGCATTGCTGCTGCTGCCGGTGGCGGCATTGGCTCAAGCCGGGAGCCGCGAGGGGCTGGGCGACGTCGCCAGCGGGGAAATCCGCGCCGCAAAACCGGGACAGATCCTGCGCATCTGGCCGCAGGACGGCGGCACGTCCGGCAGCGGTAAGGCCTATCGCATGCTCTATCGCTCCACCGGCCTCAAGGGGCAGCCGATTGCCGTCTCGGGGACGGTCTTCCTTCCCGATGCGCCCGCGCCTGAGGGCGGCCGTGCGATCGTCGCCTGGGCGCACCCCACGACGGGAGTGGTGGAGAAGTGCGCACCCACGCTGCTGCCGGATCTTTCGGGCACGATCCCCGGGCTCGAGGACATGCTGGCGCGCGGCTGGGTCGTGGCCGCGACCGACTATCCCGGGCTCGGCACGCCAGGCATGCATCCCTACCTGATCGGCGAAAGCGAGGGGCGCTCCGTTCTCGATTCCGTGCGTGCGGTCCGCCAGCTGCCGGATGCGGCCGCCGGCGACCGCTTCGCCGTCTGGGGCCACTCTCAGGGCGGGCATGCCGCGCTCTTCACGGGCCAACTCGCCGCCAAGTATGCGCCCGAGCTCAAGCTGGTGGGCGTGGCCGCCGCAGCGCCCGCCACCTATCTTGCCGAGCTCTTCGACGCCGACATCGACACCAACGCCGGCAGAACGCTTACCGCCATGGCGCTGCTGTCGTGGTCGAAGGTATTCGACACGCCGCTCGGCGGCATCCTCTCAGTGCCGGCGCGCTCCAGCTTCGAAAGGGTCGCTCATGACTGCATCGAGTCGATCGCCGAGATGCTGAAGATCGAGCAGGACACAGAGGGGCTGCAAACGCGTTTCCTCACGGCAAACCCGACCAGGTTGGAGCCGTGGAAGTCCATCTTGGCGCGCAACTCGCCAGGCCGGGACCCGGCCGGGGCGCCCGTGTTCATCGCGCAAGGCACGGCCGACGAAATCGTGCGCCCGCGCGTGACCAAGCGGTTTGCCGATCACCTGTGCCGCAACGGGACGCGCGTTGAGCTGGTGGCGCTCGAAGGCGCCTCGCACACCAATGCCGGAATGGACAGCGCCCGCGCAGCCGTGGCGTGGATGGCGGACAGGTTTGCCGGGAAGCGCGCGCCCGGCGACTGCCGACAGTGAGACCGCGAGCCCGAATTCAGTGGCGCGCGCTAGAGGAGACGAGATGGAGCTAGGTATCCGGGTCCCGGTTTGGACATGGGCGTTTCCATTGGCGGGGCTGGCCTTCTTCGGCATTGCGAGCTGGCTCGGCAACGACCCGATCGAGGGTCCGGGCTTGCCGGGCCTGGCGGTGGCGGTGCTGCTGGTGGCGGTCCTCATCGGCGCGGTGTTCGCCGCCGTCCATCACGCCGAAGCCATCGCCGCATACACCGGCGAGCCCTATGGCACCCTCGTTCTCACGGTGGCCGTCACGGTCATCGAGCTGGCGCTCATCGTCTCGGTGATGCTGATGGGCAAGGAAGCCCCGGAGCTTCCCCGCGACACGGTCTACGCCGTCGTGATGATCGTCTGCAACGGTCTGGTGGGGGTATGCATTCTCGTCGGCTGCCTGCGCTTTCGCGAGCAGAGCTTCGACGTGACGGGCGCCAGCATCTATCTGGCCGTGCTGATCGTGCTGGCGACGCTGACACTCATTCTCCCCAACTACGCGCGCGCCCTGCCGGGTCCCATCTACTCGAGCAGCCAGCTCGTATTCGTCAGCGCGGCCACGATCGCGCTCTATGGAGTGTTTCTCTATACCCAGACCATCCTGCACACGTCCTACTTCGTGTCGGACTCAGATGAGACGTCCGCGGATGGGCTAGCCCGCGCATCGGGCGCGAGGGCGCTGCTCAGCGGCCTGCTGCTGGTCGTGTCGGTGGTCGCCGTCGTGCTGCTGGCAAAGATGTTCGCCGGCATGCTCGATCAAGGGCTTGTCGTCATGGGCGCGCCCAGGGCCGTAATCGGCGTCCTCATTGCTCTGCTCGTGCTCATGCCGGAGGGCATGGCCGCACTGCAGGCGGCGCGACGCGACGAGCTGCAGAAGAGCCTCAACCTGGCGCTCGGCTCCTCGCTTGCCACCATCGGCCTGACGATCCCCGCCGTGGCGGCCATCAACGTCTTCCTGCAGCACCCGCTGATCCTCGGCGTCACGCCCAAAGAGACAGTGCTCCTGATGATGACCTTCGCTGCCAGCATCCTCACCTTCAGCACGGGCCGCACCAATATCCTTTACGGTTTCCTCCACCTGGTCATCTTCGGCACGTTCCTGTTCCTCACCGTCGTGCCGTGAGACGAGTGGCCGTAGCACCCAGCAATCCGGGCGTCGGGTGAGCTTCTGATAAGGGGGCGCGTGCTATCAAAGCGCCGTACGGCTCCGCCCCGGAATGCGCCCCATGCTGCGATTGGCCCTGTCCCTGCGCTTCGTCATGCTCGTCGCCTCGCTGGGTGCGGCGCTGGGCGCGCTGGTCATGTTCTGGGAAGGGAGCGTGCAGATGCTGCACGCCGCCGGCTCCATCTATTCCGGCCAAGAGCCCAGGCAGGTCATTGCCCTGGTGATGGGCGGTACCGACGTGTTCCTGTTCGGCATCGTGCTCGTCATCTTCGCCTACGCCATCGCGTTCGGCTTCGTCTTCGAGTTGACGCCGGCGCAGCGCCAGAAGCTACCGGTGTGGATGCGAGCCACTGGCATGGCCGAGCTGAAGGCGACCTTGGTCGGGGTGATCCTTGTGTACCTGGTCGTCGATTTCGCCACCGACTGGGCCCAGTACGTCGGCGAGCTCACCTGGGTCGTGCTGACAAAGCCGCTCTCCATCCTGGCGATCGCGGCGGTGTTCCGGCTCTTTGCGGTGAACAACGCGGCAGCCAATCGCCCGACCTAACCTCGCCCGGCCACGGAGCGCTCGAAGACGAGAGCCAGGCGGGCGAAATCCTTGACGCTGACGTCCTCCGCCCGCAGGTTTCCCGCAATGCCGACGGCCTCGAGCAGCTGCTCGGGCTCGGCCGCCAGCTGTCTGAGGCTGGCGCGCAGCATCTTGCGGCGCTGTCCGAACGCGGCCCCTGTCACGCGCGCGAGCACTTCGGGGCGGCAAGGCGGCGTGGGGTCCTTGAGCGGCACAAAATCGACGACAGCCGATGCGACCTTGGGGGCAGGTGTGAAGGCCTCGCGCGGCAGCGTCAGCACAATGCGCGGCTTGGTGCGCCATTGAGCCATAACGGCGAGACGCCCATAAGCCTTGCAGCCCGGCGCGGCGACGATGCGCTCGGCCACCTCCTTCTGAAACATCAGCACCATGCGGTCGAACCATGGCGGCCACGGCTCGGTCTCCAGCCAGCCGACCAGCAATAGCGTGGCGACGCCGTAGGGCAGGTTCGACACGATGACGGCCTTGCCTGCATCGCCTCCGAGCAAGTCGGCCCAGCGCGCATCCAGCGCATCGCCGAAATGAATATCGAGCTTTCCCGGATACCGTGCGGCGATCTGCTCCAGCGCCGGCTGGCAGCGAGGATCCCGCTCCACGGCGACGACGCGAGCGGCGCCTTCGAGCAGCAGCGCGCGCGTGAGGCCGCCGGGACCCGGCCCGATCTCTACAACCTTGCGTCCCTGCAAGGGTCCGGCCGCGCGCGCGATGCGCCGCGTCAGGTTGAGGTCGAGGATGAAGTTCTGCCCGAGGCTCTTCCTGGCCGAGAGCCCCAGCTCCCGAATGACCTCGCGTAACGGCGGCAGACCATCGGGGCTGTCCCCGCGGCGGCGCGCGGCGGCTGGCTCCGCGCTCATGCGGCGGCCGCCATGCGGCGGGCCGAGGCAATGCCGGCCGCGAGCTTCAGGCTCTCGATGAAGCTTCGCGCCGAGGCCCGTCCCGCAGCTGCGATGTCGAAGGCCGTGCCGTGGTCGGGGGAGGTGCGCACGAACGGCAATCCCAGCGTGACGTTGACTCCGTCCTCGAAGGCCAGCGTCTTGAAGGGGATCAACGCCTGGTCGTGGTACATGGCGATCACGGCATCGTAGGTCTGCCGCGCGGCCGCATGGAACAGGGTGTCGGCTGGGTGCGGGCCGGTCACCGCTACGCCCTCCGCGCGCAACTCGGCGATGGCCGGCGCGATGACCTCGATCTCCTCAGCACCCATGCGGCCCGCTTCACCGGCGTGGGGGTTGAGACCCGTGACGGCGATGCGCGGCGCGGCCACGCCGAAGTCCCGCTTCAAGGCCTCGTTGGTCGTGCGCGCCGTCGCCAGGATCGCCTCGCGCGTTATCGCGCGCGGCACATCGGCAAGGGCGCAGTGCACCGTCAGCGGCACCACGCGCAGCGCCGGGGCCGCCAGCATCATGACCGCGCGGTAGCGCGCACCGGGATAATGGCGCTCGGCGAGTGCGGCCAGGAACTCGGTATGGCCGGGGTAGGGAAAATCCGCCTGAGCCAGGACGTGCTTTGCGATCGGATTGGTCACCAGCGCCCCGGCCTCGCCGCTCACCACCGCCGCGGTTGCCTGCTCGATGGCAGCGATGACGGCGGGGGCATTCGCCGCATCGCCAACGCCGGGTAGCGCCTTTGCTGCGAGCGGGACAGGGCGAACCGGCAAAGCCGTTTGAAACGCGCGCTCGGCCTCGGCCAGCGATGAAACAGCGGTCACCGGTACGCTCAAACCCAGCTCCCTCGCGCGCGCCGCCACCGCGTCGGGGTCGGCAAACAGTGCGAACGGGGAAAGCGTCTCCTCGCGGCGCGCGGCCCAGGCTTTCAGCGTGATCTCGATGCCGATGCCGGCGGGATCGCCCATGCTGACCGCGAGAGGTAATAGGCGCCTGGTCTCGGGCTCAGGCATCATCAGCGGTACTCGATGTGTGCGTCCTGACGCAGATCCTTCATGTGCTTCTTGGACAGGATCTCGAACTCCTTCTGGCGCAGCTCGTCCCCGTTGCCGGCACCTTCAGCGCCCTCCACTTTGAGGGCCTTGCGGCCGCACACCGCCCATAGCTCCACCCCGCCCTCGCCGATGGTCGGCGGCAGCATCTCGCCGTCTTGTGCGCTCAACAGAAGGCTGCGCGTCGGCTCGTCGATGGTCGAGGGCCTGCGCTCACCCATGTCGTCAAATCGCGCGCCGCCGACACCGCTGGCAAGGTTGTTCATGCTGCCGCAGTCGCTGAAGCGCGAGCGCAGCCGCTCTGCCTCGCTCAGGCGCTGTGCAACACGTGTCTGCGCAACGTCGGACGGCAGGGCCAGCAAAATCCGCTGGACGCGCAGCTGCACGTCGTCGGCGGTCCCCACTGCGGCGATCACGCGCCCCATCTGGCCGCCGGCAAGAGCGATCTGATGCCCGAAGCGCCGACGGATGACCGCAGCCCACGACAAAGACGCCTTGATGCGCAGGCGCATCTCCTTGATGTCGCCGCCCGCCTTGCGCAAATGCTGCGCAAACTCGTCGGGGGTCATTTTGTTTTGCTCGGCCATGCCCTTGATAATGCGGTCGACCTCGTCATCGCCGGCAATGGCGGTGAGACGCTTGGCCTCCTGCATCTTCAGCCGCTCGTCGATCAGCTCCTCCAGCGCCTTCTTGCGGGCCGCGGGAAGGAACTCGGCCTCCACCTGTCTCTTGATGCTTTGCACGAACTGCGCCTGCAGCTGCTTCACGCGGGCCTGCTGCTCGGCTTCACTCTTGGGCGGATCGGCTTTGAGCCGCTTGAGGGCAAATGCCTTGAACTGCGCGTCGATGTTGGACGCTTTCAACTTGCGCTGCAGGCGCCTTTGCAGCTCGGGCGCACCCAGCATGGCCAGCTGCACGCGCTGCTCCACCTCGTAGCCGGTGATGGGCTCGTCGTTGACGAGCGCGACGATCGATTGCGATGCCGAGGAGCCTTTCGTCTGGCCGGCCGGTTTTGCCGGAACGGCACGTTTCTTCTTGGGCGCGGGCTCGGCCGCAGGGGCCGGCGTCGCCGGCGTCCCGCTGCTGACGGGCGGCTTGAACGCCAGCGTCGGCGCCAGGGCACCCGTCGCAATGAGCAGACAAAGGGCAAGCCCGGCCAGCGGCGCGAGATGGGCCGTGGTGTGCCGAGTAGGGTCGGGGCACAGGCGACGGGGCTGTCGCGCGGAGCTCATGCAGGGCATTCCGTCGGATGTCATGTGGCAACGACTAGCGAATGTTGGGCGCTATCCGCAAGTCGGCGCGTTATCAACGCGAACCGTGGCGACCCCGAGGCACGAGAATCCGCCCCATCTGCCGGGGGCGGTACTGTCAGGCCGCCGTTAACCCTCAACCGCCCGACTGCTGCTCGCCGAAGTCGTAGTCGAGCGAATCCGTAGCATAACCGAACTCGCCCAGGTGCTTCAGCTCGAAGCGCAGCATGAGCGTCTGCCCGTCCACGATGTCGGGGTTGTGGTAGTAGTTGTCGGTGTAGGTGGCGGTGAGCACGAAGCACTCGTCGGCGTAGCGCGCCTGGATCATGTCGGACGCCAGCTGATCGGCGTCGATGTCGTAGCGGGCGGCGGCAGTCAGGCTCCAGCGATCGGTGATGCGAATGGCGAGCGAGCTGTAAAGGTCGGACTGGTACCCCTCGATGCCATTGGTTGGATCGGTCGACAGGTAGGAGTAGACGCCCGTCGCCGAGATCGGCCCCACCGAGACCTGGCCTCCGGCCTGCTGCGAGCGCATGCCGAAGTCGCCCTGGTCGAAGCGGCTCTGCGATATGAGCTGCAGCCCGGTGAAGGGGGCAACGTAGGCGCCCAAGACGTAGTCGGAGCGCGACGTCTCCAGGCCGCTGTAGGGCGTGAACACGGGGTCGCCGTCGGAGTCGAAGCCTGGATTGGCATAGGCATTGTCGCCGGCGATCTGATAGCTCTCGCCCGCCAGCACGCGTGCATATCCGCCGTAGTTGGCCTGGAAGGTGTACTGCAGGCCGACGTTGCCGCGCGTGCCCGTCTCGATGCGGTCGTAGCCGGAGAACTTGTTCCAATCGAACAGGTTGGTGTCGTCGAAAACGAGGCTCATGGCGTCTTCGTTGGGCAGGTTGTCCTGCCGCACGCTGGCCTGGCGGCCGATGATCTGGCCGATCGGCTCGATGACGTGCGAGCCATAGCTGGAGTTGGCGACCCACGGATAGGCGATGGTGATGCCGCCCAGCGCCATGCCTCTGGCCAGCGAGGTCTCACCGATTACGTTCGGCGTCGTCGGCGTGGAGGAGGCCGGGTCGACGTAGTTGTTGATCTGGTAGACGTCGCCCCTGACCTGGGCGAACGGCGTGTAGGTGATGCCGATCGGGTCGGTGAAGCGCCGGCGCCAATTCACGTCGGTGACGACGCGGTTCATCTGCTCGCTGCCGATCGTTGCGATCGAAGGATCCTGGTTGTCGGTGAAGCTCAGGACGTTGGTGTTCCAGGTCACCTCGCCGCCCACGATCGGATCGGCGAACACGTAGTTGTAGTCGATGATGGGGTAGGCGTAGGACTCCGACTGCCCGTTCCCCGGCGTGTCGTTAAACATCAACCCGCCGAAGTGGTAGAGGTTCACGCCCATGTAGTTGCGGTCGGAAATGCCTTCCAGGAACACCTTGTTGACGCGGTCGGTCAGCAGGATGTTGTCGAGCTTGTAGAAGCGGCGGAAGGTCTCGTCGCTCTCCAGCGTCACGTCCCAACCGAACTTCCACCAGCTCGACAGCGAGAACAATCCCTTGGTCTCGACGCTGCCGCGCCAGCCTTCGTACTGATCGCGATTGGCGATCGCCGATGGCAGGTCGTTGGCGTCCTGATCGATACCGGCCAACTTCACGTAGTACTGGCCGTTGGCCAGCCGATGGCGCCAATCGCCCTGCCACAGCACACCCTGGCGCGAGGTGTACATCGGGTAGAACGTGAAGTCGTAGTTGGGCGCCAGGGCGAAGTAGTAGGGCACGGTCATCCCGTAGCCCAGCGTCTCCGAACCGGTGAACTCCGGCATCAGGAACCCCGACTTGCGCTTCACGGAAGGATCGGCGTGCTCGAAGTAGGGCGTGTAGAATACCGGCACGCCGAACAGCTCAAATCGCGCATCCTGGTAGGTGATGGTCTGAGCCTGCTGGTCGTGGATCACTTTGGCGGCGCTGAGGCACCATAGAGGCGGCATGCCCGGTGTGCTCTTACAGGGCGTGAAGCGCCCATTGGTGAACACCGTGGTGTTGCCGCCGCGCCGGGTTGCGCTGTCGGCGGCGATCCGCGTGTCGTCGGAGGCGACGATGCTCAAGGACTGGACAAAGCCGTCGCGGAAGTCGTCGGTCAGCGTGTAGCGGTCGGCGCGGACGATGTTGCCGTTGGGCTCCTTCAGAACCACGTTGCCGACGGCAGTCAGCGTGTTTGCCGACTGATCGTAGACGACCTGGTCGGCCGTCAGGATGTAGTTGTTGTAGTAAATCTCCACGTTGCCGCGGGCGATGATGCGATTGCCGCCTTGGTCATAGACGAGCTCGTCGCCCTGCAAGTAGAGGGGCTGCGAGGTGTCGAGGTTGCGCGAGGGTCCGACGAGGCTGTTCTTGGGGAATGTCGACGAATGCTCAACGGCCGGCGCGACCACGCTGGGGTCTTGAGCCTGGGCGCTCTGCACGCCGAGCACGAGCGCAGCCGTCAGGCATGCGAGCACAGCCATACGCCCCCGGCCGGCGACCTTCCGGTGCCAGCAAGGAACGCGTGACCATCCGCAACCCTCCTGCGGTGCCCGCGCATGACGCATCACTCAGCCATCCTCCTGGTGCAACAGCACAGTAGCCGAGACAATCATTACAAGGACCACGGGCAACCAGACCGCCACCCACGGAGGCGCCAATCCAGCCACACCGATTTGTCGGGAGACCTCTGACAACAAGAAGAAGCCGAACCCCCCTACCAGTCCAGTAATGACCATAGTCTGGATGCCCCCAGAGCGGAATGACCCCAACGACACAGTGGCGGCCAAAAGGACCATGGCTACGCACAGCAGGGGCCGGGACATCAAAGCTTCGTATTGGATGCGCAGGCGGTCTGTAGAAAGTTTAGCTTTTTCAGCAACTTCGATCAGGCCGGGGAGCTCCCAGAAGGACACCGAGGAAAGGGTCCCCAAGGCGTCGCTCACGCGTTCGGGAGTAAGGTATGTGGAGAGCAAATAAGTCCCGTACTTTTCCGGCTCCTGGCCGAGGCGAACGACCCAGGCATCCTTGACCTCCCAATAGCCCTCGCGCAGGTCCGCACGGCCCGCGTCGACCTGCTCCACGAAGTGCCCATCGTTGTCGAACATGAACACGGTGACGCCGGTCAGGGTGAGCCCACGGTTGGAGGCCAGTGCGGCCCCGATCACCGATTGGCCGTCGGCGCCGTCCTGGCGCAGCCAGGACTGGCCCGAGCGCGAGCGTAACAGATTGGATTCCTTGCCGAACGCCTCGGCAAACAGGCTCTCGGCCTCGCTCCGTCCGGCCGCCGCAAGCGGGTTGAACACGGTGGCGGCGAAAACGCCCACGATCAGGGCCACGACGAGGCCCGGCCGCAGGAATTGCCAGACCGACATGCCGCCGGCCCGCATCACCACCAGCTCGCTGCGGCGGCTCAGCTGCAGCAGGGCGGCGATGCTGGCGACCAGTACGGCGAAACCCACGAGGAACTCCGCGTAGGCCGGCAGCCGCAGCAAGGCGATGCTGACCAGCGTCAGGATGGGAACCTCGCCGTACTTGCTCGACTGGCGCAACAACTCGACGAAGTCGATCAGGAAGATCAGCACCGAGCACACCACGAGGGTGATGATGATCGCCAGCAGGAAGCGGCCGGCAAGGTAGAGCCCGAGGGTGCGCGTTCCCATGATGGATCACCCGCTGCGGGCGCTGCGTGCGCCTGCCACCGCGAAAGCGAGTCTGCGAACGGCCTCGCCAAGCCGGCTCAGGCCATCGCCGATGAAGCTCGGCAGCAGGGACCTGCTTCGTGCCAGTCTGTGCCTGGCCCGCTCCATCATCCACAACGGCACAAGGATGCCAGCCAAGGGAAGGCCGTAGAGAAGGGGCACGGTGCTTGCGTCGAGCGCGACGACGTTGTTGAGCGCGAGTCCTCCCAACCGCAACGCGGCGGCCAGCACGAAAGCGGTCGTGACCTGCTTTATGTGGCTTTGGCGCGTGCTGTGGGCTTGCCCGACGGCGGCTAATGCGATCATGGCGAAAGCGATCGGGTAGAGGGGGTTGGAGTTGCGCTCATGCAACTCGGCCCTGAACTTGCCCGGTTGCCTCTTGTAGCGCCCGCTCGACTCCTCGGGATTGAGCAGCTCTCCGAGGTAGCGCTCGCGCGGCTTGAAGTCATCGTCGTCGGCGATCTTCCTTTCGAACTGGTCGAGATCCACGGCGTACTTGTCGAAGGCGACAATCCGTGCCGGCTCGTTCTTTTCCGGGCGGCGCACGATGTGCCCATTGGTCATTACGAGGTAGTTGGAGGGCGCGTGCTTCACGATGATGCCGCGCTCGGCAAGATAGGATTGGCTCAAGGACTTTTCGCGCGTGTCGTGGACGATCAGCCCCAACAGCTCCCCGTTGAGCGTGCGCTCGCGGATGTGGAACGTCAGATTGCTCTCGGGGCTGGTGAACTGGCCCGGTTGGATCACCTGGGTCAGCACGTCGGTGCGAACCTGCACGATGTATTCGCGCAAGAGCCGCAAGCTCCACGGCATGGCGAGGTGATTGACGAAGGCGACGCCCAGCGCAACAAGCACCGACAGCAAGATAAGGGGTCTCGCTGCCTTCCAGACCGTGGCCCCGGACGCCGTGAGCACGATCAGCTCGCTGTCGCCGTTAAGTCGGTTGAGGGTGTGGATCGCGGCGATCAGCAGCGAGAAGGGGGCGATGATCGCCATCAGGTTGGGGAGCGCCAGCGTGGTCATCTTGAACAGCATCCACACGTCCTGACCCTGCGAGGTCACGACGTTGAGCTGGCGCAGGGCCAGGGCCACCCAGACGATTCCGGACAGGGTGAGCAGGATGATCAGCAGCGCGCCCCCGGCCTGCCGAAAGACGTACCTTTCGAAAATCGTCATCTGGATCCGAAGAGGCAAATATCAGGGCACAGCCCTCGGCTGGCCCGGCCCGTCCCTCATGCTTGAGGTTTCATGCCACCGTGGCGAAAATTCGGCTCGCTGCCAGACACTTGCCGCATTATTCACGGGCGCCGTCTGCAGGCCCGGAAACCGGAACACAAGCGGAACAGAGGACCTCGCGCTCCCTTCAAAATCCTGTGGTCCGGCCGCACCTTGCTTGCAACTTGTGCTGCGACTGGCTTAGCTCGCGATCACAAGCGTCGAAAATTCCCTGCCTGCACGTTGGGTCTGGGGTCTTCCGCAGTCGGCAGCGGAGGGCATCACGTGGATGAGTGCGCATCCGCGGCCGCCCCGGCGTTTGCCCGCCGGCCTGTCTATCGCTCACATAACCCGTCTGGAGCCTGCCAATGACAAACCGCCCCGAGATCGTTTTTGCCCCGCTGGGAGCCGAGCCGGAGCCAACCTGCGTGGTGCTCTCGGGAGACGACGCGGCACTGGGCTCGCGGGCCCGCGAGCTCGATCAGCGCTCGGGCGGAGCGATCGGCAAGGCAATCGAGGCGGCGCAGTTCAAAGGCAAGAGGAAGAGCACCATCGAGGTGCTGGCGCCGCCGCGCATCGGCGTCAACCGGCTGGTGCTTCTCGGCGTCGGCAAGGGACACGACTTTGCGGAGAACGATTGGGTGACGCTCGGCGGCGCCGCCGCGGCCGCAGCCCTGGCGCGCAAGAGCAAGAGCGCCAGCCTGATCGCAGAGGCGCCCGAGACGGGCAGCGGCCGAGCCGAGACGATTGCAGCGCTGCTGGCCTTCGGCATGTCGCTGCGCCACTACGAGTTCCACAAGTATCGCACCATGACCAAGTCCGACGAGGAGAACTCCGAGCCCGACAAGCTGCAGAAGATCGTCATCCACTGCGCCGATCCCGACAAGGCGCGCGCCGCCTTCGCGCGCTACCAGGCCGTCGCCAACGGCGTCGTCCTGGCGCGTGATCTCGTCAACGAGCCGGCCAATGCTCTGGGTCCGATCGAGTTTGCCGAGCGTGCGCAGGAATTGGAGGAGGTCGGTGTCGAGGTGGAGATCCTCGATGCCGATGAGATCGCAAAATTGAAGATGGGTGCGCTCCTGGCGGTGGCACAGGGCAGCGTCCGTCCGGCCCGCGTCGCCGTGATGCAATGGCACGGCGCCAAGTCGAAGC
>Ga0307426_1000261_pt1 | contig 35673 bp, 35 predicted proteins | sample SalMarWE160340MG_FD_202165 | JGI IMG/M metagenome (GOLD analysis project Ga0307426, IMG submission 202165) | Salt marsh sediment microbial communities from the Plum Island Ecosystem LTER, Massachusetts, United States - WE1603-40 | ecosystem: Environmental > Aquatic > Marine > Intertidal zone >...
TAGTCTACGTCTTGTTTTAGCCTGAAGGCGAGTTCGGATGTTGCAGTGTAGATTGGGTAGCCGTAGGCACTGCATAGGTAGTAGGGTGAAATGCACTGCCAAACCTACTCCGACAATCTTCTGAAGAGTGAAATTCCGATAAGGGACGTGGCAGCAGCACCGGAAGCCGAAAAAACAACAAAGCCCCTCGCTCAGAGGGGCTTTTTACACACAAATATAGCAGGGGCAGGACTCGAACCTGCGACCTCCGGGTTATGAGAACACCCCGGCTTTGTATCGGCTCGTATCCGCTTGTTCCCTATTGTATATCATATAAGGGAATACGTCAATTGCTTTGTTTCCCGATGTAGCTCGGTGTAGCCTGATATCGCCCTTTGTAACCCCTCTATCTGACAGTTTCCATCTGACACTTTATGCGGAAGAATGCGTAGACCAGGCACCGGATTCAACAAGGCCTTGGAAATCGATCCTTCAAATCCTTAAGGGGAGACGGAGTTCGTTTCTCTGAATGACGACTTAGACGCAACAGTAAGCTCAGCCCAAGGCCGCTGCCAAATTGCCGAACTTTTCAACCAACGGGACAGAAGATTTGTTTCTGTAGTTCTACACGGGACCGCATGCACAAAACTCTTCGCCTAGATGTTTAATCTCCAAGCACCGAATCCAGGGAGAAGTTAGGGAAAAGGGTCTTCACACTCTTGATGGTTACGAGGGAAGGGTCGGAGCGACACTCCAGCCCCTGGTAGCTGTAGAGACTGCGCATATTTTTACGGGCAGGCCGGAAATAGCGACGCGTGAAGATGCGTGTGCTGGCTTACATCCAATGTCAGGGTATGCTTATACAGGGTCTCGAATCGGCCCTGGAAAGCTGAGACGTAGGTGAAAAGATCAATGCGCAGGTTCCCTCCGACAAGGAATACGACATGCAGGACGAAAAGTTCAAGGGAAAACTGAACCGATCTGACTTCGAAGTGGTGGTTGATCATCAGGAGAGAATGTACTTCCGGACGCGATCGTACGGAGGAGAAAGGCTCTTTCACATCATGGCCATCGCCAGAGACGAGGTTACCGTGGTCGGTAGTTACTTCTTAGCGGGATACTCATTGGACTTCCAGGTAGATATCACGCCGGTTCAGAAGGTGCCCCAAGAAGAGCGAGGCCAGCCGAGCAGACAGCAAATCCGCCTTGACTTCCTGTTCCATCTATGTATTCTCACCAGGCGGTATATCCGCCGTCAAGCAGCAGGTTATGACCCGTCACATAGGAGGACCCTTCAGAGGCAAGAAACGACACCGCCTGAGCGAACTCCTCCGGCTCTCCAAGCCGTCCCACCGGAGTCATCTCGAGCTGAAGTTCCTTGAAACCCGGCATGGTTTGCGAACGCATTCCCATCTCGGTCGCCATGTATGAAGGACTAATGCAATTAACGGTGATGTTATGCCTGGCCCACTCCACTGCCAGGACCTTGGTCAGCGTGATGATCCCTCCTTTTGCGGCGGAATACGGTCCCAGTCCCACGAGCCCCCTGTTGGCGATGATTCCGGATATCGATGCCGTGTTGATGATCCGGCCCCATTTATGCCGTATCATAACTCGTCCAACGGCTCGATTGACGAAGAACGTGCCGCTCAGGTTGACCTCAAGGACTTGGCGCCAATCCGCGTCCGAGATGTCTTCCATCGGGAGCCATCCGCTTTCCCCTCTCTGCGTCTTGCCGCGGGCTATTCCGGCGCAGTGCACAAGGATATCTATACGACCAAATCGGGAGACGGCGGATTCGACCAGCCGCTTTACATCAGCCGAGTCCGAAACATCCACAGTGACCGCATGCGTGTCGGTGTGAACAGATAATGACTCGGCAACCTTTCTCACGCTGTCACCGTCAATATCCGCAGCCACAATGCTTTTTCCTTCCAGCGCGAGAAGCTCCGCGGCTGCCTTGCCGAGTCCCCTGCCGGCGCCTGTTACGAGCGCGATTTTCTTGTCTTCTTTTTCTGCCATCGGTATCTCCTCCTTGATGCTACACTCCGGTATTTCCACATCTCTGTGTCGCCACAATCCTGGATGCAGCATCTCGAATCGCACGAGAGGCGCTCCCTTGGTCTGCGGTTGACGCATTGCAGGCTAGTGAATAGTATACCGTAAAACAAAACCGCGGAGCGTTGTAAAACCCCGGATTGTCATAAACTTCGAGACTCTTTGACACTCCAGCTCGACAGAGCGGCCGAGAGGAATCATTTCCGACAATGAAGCACAAGGATGAACCATGGCAATGAACTTGCTCATAGCCCACGGAGGCGGACCAACCGCTGTTATCAACGCGTCGCTCGCGGGCGTCGTTCGCCGCGCACGTCAAGAAAAGGAGATCGGCCGCGTTCTGGCTGCACGCCACGGAATCGAGGGTGTGCTTAAGGAGGACTTGATCGACCTTACCGGACTCAATGAAGCGGAACTAGAAAAACTCTCAGCGACACCCGGCTCGGCAATAGGGAGTTGCCGATACAAGATGCGAGCTGAGGATCACGAAACCGCCGTTCGAGTCCTGGACCGTAACAACATCGGCATCTTTCTGTACAACGGCGGCAATGACTCTATGGACACCTGCGTGCAGGTCGCGGCCTTGACCGACCGCACCCGGGTTATCGGCATTCCCAAAACTATTGATAACGACCTGGTTCGAACCGACCATTGTCCAGGATTCGGGAGCGCTGCCCGCTACTATGCGATAACCGCCCTGGAGCTCTGTCTCGACGTTGCCGCACTGAACATACACGTGGTGATCCTGGAGGTCATGGGCCGGAACGCCGGTTGGACCGCTACCGCCACAGGACTTGCCCAGCGAATCGGCTCCATCGGACCGGAGATCATCCTGCTTCCTGAGAAACCATTCGAAGAGGAAGCCTTCCTCGACCGCGTACGAGATCTGTGGACCCGCCAGCGCGGCTTCGTGGTAGCCGTGAGCGAAGGTCTTGCCGGCATGGATGGGAATCCACTCGTATCTGCGGTGGACCGTAGCGGAGCAGATGCCTTCGGTCATGCTCTGCCTGGCAACGTGTCGCACTATCTGGCGCAGCTTATTACCTCCCGGCTCGGATACCGCGCCCGCAGCGAGAAACCGGGGCTGGTGGGGCGCGTCAGCGCCGCATGCGTTTCTCCCATCGACCGAAAAGAAGCCTACGGCGTCGGAGTTTATGCCGTCTCTTCCGCCCTCCACGGCGCGAGTGGCTCCATGGTTTCGATTCGGCGGATCTCCTCTTTGCCCTATGCGTCGGAGTTCGAACTGGTGCCCCTCTCTGAGGTCGCTAATTTGGAACGTAAGATGCCGGACGAATATTATAACGCAGAAAGCGGCAAACCCACTTCCGGATTTGTCGACTATTGCATGCCGCTCATCGGCGGGGATCTCCCTGACTATCTGATTCTGGATAGATAACCGCTTTCATGACCGGACCCATACGGCTTTATATCGGTCCACGCTTCGGCTAGACCGCGCCCGAGCTGCCCGTCAGCCGTATGATGTCTCGAATCTTCTCCTTGATCTTCTGCTCCGCATACTGACACACACGCCAAGCATGGCCTTTGTGCTCGACAGCACCCCCGAGGCCCTCCTTCAGATATTCCACGAATTTCACTCTGACCACGGTCCCGAAGTTAATCTTCGCCATCCCATTCTTGATGCACGACTTCACCGTGGCTTCCGGGATGCCGGTAGAGCCGTGCAACACCAGTGGGGTATCTCTGGCAACTTCCCGGACGCGCTGCAGGAGTTCGATCCTGATATTCGGCTCGCCCTTGTAGAAACCATGGGAATTGCCGATTCCTACGGCCAGCATATCCACCGGGGCCTGCTCTAAAAACTGCCGAACATGTTCGGGGTCAACGAGGTTTTCCGCCGCCCGCGGCGTACCATCTCCATCATTCCGAAGCAGCTCGCCCAACTCCGCCTCCACCGCAATCCCCTTGGGATGGGCGGCGGAGATAACCGCTTTGGTCGCCTCGATATTGTCAGCCAGGGGCTTCGTCGAGAAATCGATCATGACGCTGCTGTATCCTAGCTCCATTCCCCGCTTTGCCAGATCCACATTCTGCCCGTGATCTAGGTGCACCGCAACTGGTATGTCGAAGTCCTCCTCCAGCGCAGAGACAAGCTTCGGAAGCCAACCTAATCCGTAGTAGGCGGTGTTGGCAGCGTAGGCCATAAGGATAACCGGCGCCCGCTCCTCCACGGCCGTTTCTATAACAGAGCGTACAATGTCGTAGTTGCCTCCCTGACAGTTGATGGCGGCTACGGCATAACCCTCTTTCCACGCTTTCTTCACGATTTCCGCACTGCTCACTATGCTCATGACTGGTCCTTCGCTGTTGATCCCCGTTGATCCGCTCTTCTTTTCCTTACCGATTGTTCTATAACTAAAAGGGCGGGCGAGAGCCCCTTCTGCACCAGCAGGAATTGGTCTCCACCGGCGCTAGTGAAACTCCCTTCCTCCTGTGACGTTCACGGACTGGCCGGTCATGTACGATGCGTCGTCGGACACTAGAAAGGCCACGACACCGGCCACGTCCTCCGGCGTTTCTAGCCGTCCGAGTGGAATAAGCTCCTTCCTGCTTGCCAGAACTTCTCCCTCTTTCATACCCTTGCGTTTCGCGAGCACTTTGTCCAGCTCTTCCCACATCGCGGTGTGCACGATGCCCGGGCACACGGCGTTGACATTGATTCCGAACCGGGCTACTTCCTGAGCCAGGCCCTGGGTGAACCCGACAACGCCGAACTTCGAGGCGGCGTATACGCTGAACTCTGGTCTTGCGGTCTTGCCTGATTCCGAAGCGATATTCACAATCTTCCCGCTTCCCTGCTCGATCATCTTGCTCATTACCGCCTGCGAGCAGTTAAACACTCCTTTGAGATTAATATCGAGCGTCCGGTCCCACTCCTCCTCCTCAAATTCGAGCACCGGCTTTGAAATCGTAATGCCGGCGTTGTTGACGAGAATATCGATCCGCCCCCAGGTGTCGATGACCGTCTGGACCATCTCGTTAATCCCCTCCCTGTCCCGCACGTCTAGCTGTAACCCAATCGCCTCGACGCCTCGTTTGTTGATCTGGGCAGCCGTTTTCGCCGCCGTATCGGCGTCTACGTCGCACACGGCGATATTCGCTCCTTCTCCGGCCAGGCGCATTGCGATGGCGCTCCCGATTCCCCGGCCAGCGCCGGTTATTATGGCGATCTTGCCTTTGAATCTCATGGGGTTCTTCGTACCTGCGGAAGCACGGGACAACTTTTCTAACCCTTGATCGCGCCTAAGGTCAGCCCCTGAACTAGCCAGCGCTGCACGACAAAGGCAAGCAGCAGCGGCGGAAGCGCGAGGACCATGGTTGCAGCCATCAGCATACCCCAGTCCGTGACTCCTTCACCCACAAACCGGAACGCGGCAACGGTCAGGGGGCTCGTGTTGATATTCGAGAGCACGAGCGCAAAGAGAAAGTAGTTCCATGAAAGAATGAATGTGAGAATCACCGACACCACCATGCCGGGCGCGGCCAGTGGAATGGCGATGCGTCTAACGATCCCGATCATTGTAAGGCCGTCGACGAACCCGGATTCGATCAACTCGCGCGGAATACCATCGAAAAACGAGGACATGATATACAGGGTGATCGGCATTGTGATCACTGTATGCGTTAGGGCCAATGCAAGGTATGTACCTTGGAGCCCCAACCTGTTGAAGATGATGTACCAAGGAAGAAGGTAGAGTCCGCCGGGAGCCATGCGTGCCATTAAGGAAACGGTCGCAGGCCAGTTGGACCTGTACCACGATACCGCAAAGGCGGCTGGAACTGCGAGAAAGAGTCCCAGCACGGTCGATCCACCCGCTACAATGATGCTATTCAGGGTATAGAGAGCGTAGGGCAGCGTATGAAACAGTCGAACGTAATTGTCCAAAATCGGTTGGAACACAAGACTTGGAGGATATCGCGTGACCTCCGCGGAGGGCTTGAAGCTCGAGGTTAAGAGCCACAGAAGCGGGAGGAGGATGATCAGGGAGACCACCAGGTACTGAACTAACAACGCAATCCTTGTCCAGAGACTGGCCGGTTTTCCTCGTCGTACGCCGGCGTCGCTCATTGGACCGACCTCCTGAAAAGGGAAAGCGCAAATACCATCACCAGCACGATGACAAAAAGAGCAATCATCAACGCGCTTGCGTACCCCATATGGAAGAACACGAAACCGGATTTATACGCATAGATATTCAGAGTTGTGGATGCTGTGCCGGGTCCTCCCTGCGTGGTTATATAGATCGTATCGAAGAAACGGAGAAGGTCGATGCTGCGCAGTACAGCCGCCGTAATTATCGCGGGCCGCAGCAACGGAAGCGTAATATACCAGAACTGCTGTACGTTTGAAGCCCCATCGATCACAGCGGCCTCGTACGGCTGGTCTGGTAGTGACCTGAGCCCGCCGAGAAGGATGAGAACGATCAGGGGTGTATATTGCCACGTATCGATAGCGGCCAGAGTCGGTACAACCTGATGCGGAGAGGCGAGGAAAAGTAAATTGGGCAGGCCCAGCACCTTCAGCAGATAGTTAATCGGACCGAACTCAGGGTCGAGAAGGATCAGCCACATCATGCCGACGGCCACCGGCGGCATGGCCAGTGGAGACAACAATATTGTACGCAGGGAGCGGGCTCCGGTAAAGTTCCTGTTCAGCAGAAGGGCTATCCATAAACCGATCACCAGCTGCGCCGCCAGGGAAATGATGTACAGTGTGAATGTTACGCGCAAACCGATCCAGAAGACCGGGTCTGCCAGCATCTGCAGATAGTTCCGCAATCCCACGGCGGTAGCCTGCAGGCCAACCAGAAAATCCTGGGTGCTCATGTAGAGCACATATCCCAGGGGAAAAGCTATCATGACAAGCAGGAAGATCACCGCCGGGGCTATCAGCCATATGAACGGGGATGTGAGGAAACGGATGAAGGGGTTCTTACTCGTTCCTGCTATGCTCGTAAGCGCACTCATACCCGGATCCCTCTCTACCGCTCTGCATGTATATTCACAAGCGGAGGCTTTTGATCGTGGATCATCCTATAGTATTTGTAATTATTTGAAAACCTGTCCGAATATATAGGCCTGGAGAGCCGTGCACGAATGTGCCGACTCCCCAGGCTGTCCTGTCTTCGTTGCTTTGGTTCGAGCAATGGTGCAATCCACATGCAGGTGGATTACTGCGACTGTTCGATAAGCCTGTTTATCTGTTCGTCGGCAATCTGGGTCGCTTTTTCAGCAGTTGCCTCGCCCAGAATCACGGAGCCTACCTGGTCGCCTATGATCTGCCGCGCCTCCGGCTGCAAGACAATCTGCGGAGCAAGGATCGAGCTTCCGGTTGCGGCCAGCTCCGACAAAGCGTCGGTCCACTGGCGGCGCACCGCTACTTCGTTCAGCCAACTCTGGAATTCCGGCGAGTCCCACACCGAATCACGCGGGGGAGCAAGACCGTCCAGTGCGAGCTTGACCTGCATTTCCTTACTGGTGGCCCACTGGATGAAATACCATGCCAGATTCTTCTTCGAGGAGAAGGGCGACATTGAAAGTTCCCATCCTATTACAACCGGCGTGCTCCCCGCAGGTCCCGGAGGAAGCACCATTAGGTCCGTATCAGTCTGGCGAGCCTCCGTGGCCATGACCTTTCCGAACTCATTGCTGGATTCGAAGACCATTCCGGCCTGCCCATTGGTGTTGACCGCTGTCAACTGCGGGAACGAGTAGTTGATGCCCCCCTCTGGGCCGTATTCCCGCATCAACTTAGCGTAAAGGTCGATCGCTTTTATCCCTTCCGGGCTGGAGAGATTCGATTTGCCGTCCGGCCCTTGATATTCGCCCCCGAAGTTATGCAGGAAATTGCTGAAAGTGTATGGAAGCGCCGGTGCGAGTCCTCGACTTGCGTACGGAATCAGGTCGGGGTGGCACTGCTTCAGCTTCTCAGCGAGGTCAACCAGCCCGGTCAGGCTGGAAGGTTTGTCTAACCCGCATTCCTCGAATACATCCGTCCGGTAGTAGAGGATCGGACCCTCGATGTTCACGGGGATTCCTGTGAGGATGCCGTTCACGGTCTTGGAGTCGATGACGCCCGCGCCGAAATCATTGAAATCGTAATCCGGTGAAGTCAGACTCGGGTTGTTCACGAACGGCATAATCGGTTCGTACCAGCCCGCTCTCTCGAAAAGCATCCCCTGGCGAGAGACTAAAGACATATACACATCGACCTCGTCGCTCCTGGCCTGGAAGATCGTCTGGCGCCGCTGCCGATACTGCTGCTCGCTGAACAGGCTGATTGTGACGTCTATACCGGTCAGCGCCGTGAACTCGTCGGAGTATTTGTCGATGAGCTGGCCTACGGGATTATTGTTCGCAAGGAAGTGGATGCTCTGCCCGTCGTATCGTCTCCAGTCAAAGCCCCCCATCTCCGCTTCTTTGTTCTGCATGGCTGGTTGCTGTTGGCCTCCCGCCCAAATGCAGAGGCCAAGCAGTAATAGAACAAGCACTAAGATGGATCTCTTCATAAAAACCTCCTTCAAATTTTTGTATCTTGGTACGATATTAACATAAAAAATTCACCCCGTCAATACTATTTCTTTGTATATCATTCCCTGACGATCCTCGTTGAGAGAGATATTCTTGGAAAATCAACAGCTTGACATCAAATTCGGAGAATATTAATATCGCTATATGATAAATTATTGTCTCGCTGGTTCTTGGATCGATCGGTGTAGACAGAAGTATCTAATGATTTACTGGAAACGGCAAATCGGCAAATCCGAAGGAGAGTCCTTCTCCACCCTTTGCTGGCGATTTATTGAGGAGCAAGAATATCCGGAAGCTCGAGGGGTGGAGGCAAGTCGACGATATAGAAGCGGCCCCCGATCTATCTATTATCTTTACAAAAATAATGACAGGAGCATTACCCGTGGATAGGGGAGAACACGGCCCACTCACAGAGAGCAAACGGAGGATTATCACACTGTTGTACAAAGATGGGCCCCAGACGAAAGGCGCGCTTAAAGAAAAAGGCCATATGGGCTGGGCTACTGTGGTGAAGGCGATTACCCAGTTAATGGACGAAGGTATTATCGAATGTTCAGGAATTGCGCGGAGAGAGAAGAAACGTCAAGGTAAGGATGCCTATCTTTACGGGCTGACAGCGGAGAAACCGCTGGCTATCGGTGTGGATGTAGAGTACAAAACGACTCGAATCGTATTAACGAATCTATCCGGCACTACTCTCGCCCAAGAAACGTACAAGACTCCACAGCACGTGAACGACAAGGAAGCAAAGGATTTTCTCAGGGGTTCGATTGAAGACTTCATGGAGAGGAACAACCTCCAAGGAGCAAATCTAGACGGAATCGGGATCGGAATACCCGGGATCGGTTTTCCGACCAGCTCCCGCAGGGACAATATTGAGAAGGCACGAATACTTGAACGACACTTGAGCGAGGTGTTTCATACCTCTATCCGTATCGAAACCAACACCAAGGCCTATTCGGTATTCGAAAAATGGAGAAACGAAACCTTCTCTTACAGAGATTTCATTTTTGTATCAATTCGAACAGGAGTAGGTACCGGCATCTTTTATCTGGGGAACCTTTTTAACGGCACCCACGGACTGGCTGGAGAGATCGGTCATATGAAGGTTGTACCTAACGGTCCGTTCTGCCGATGCGGAAGCTCCGGGTGTATGGAAACAGTTGTCAATCAGAATTACCTTTTCCAGCAGTACAGGATGAATGTTATCAAGGAGGCAGGCTGGTCAAGCGGGGCAAGCGAGATTTCTCTTTTCGAAGGTCTGGCCGATCTGTTCACCCGGGCAAAGAGAGGCGAAGAGTCCGCAGTCGCGATTGTAAACACCGCGGCCAGCTACTTAGGACACTGTATTGCCAATGCAATAACTGTCCTGGATATCAACAACATCATCATCAGTGGACATTTCGGACCTGATGGCGATGCGATCCTTGACCCTCTGAGAGAGATGATTCGAACCGACATCTTGCCTAAGGTCAACGTCAATCTATCCTACTTTCCCTTTAATCCCAATGGACATACACGCGGGGCAGCGCTCCTCGTACTGAGGGATTATTTCGTAGACATCCCTATACAACATGATCAGAGTTCATGAGCTCCAAAGAGGCGATCAAGAAATAACGTGAAATTGAGGTGAAAGCATGGCAAAGATATTTGTCAACTTGAAGCGATTCGATGTGCCGCGTTCTCTGGGCGGTATCTGCCCGCAGGAGCGACCTGATGTGTGGATACGTTGGGTTATACGAAAGTCCGTGGAGTCCGGGCTGGGGAAAAATAAAAACGTTCAGCTTGTCTACCTTTTACCGGAATCGCTTATTCTTCCTGCTCTGGAAGAGTTGGAGCGGTCTCCCGCGGCCGAGACCTCCTGCCTCACCGTGGGCTGCCAGGGAGTTTTCCGAGAAAATGTTTCCCCGGGCGGTAATTTCGGCGCGTTTACGACGAACTTGCCCGCGGCCGCGGCGAAAACGCTCGGAGCGAGCTGGGCTATTATCGGTCATTCGGAAGAACGGAAAGACAAGATCGGGATGTTGGAGGCCTATGACGATAAAGTGGGCGGGCCGGGTGGGGCACGCGCGAAGGCGCTTCGGACGGTTAACGAGCTCATAAACCAGGAGGTGCTCCGCGGTCTCGAAAGCGGCCTCGATGTGCTTCTGTGCATGGGCGAGACCGCAGATGAACGGGGCGACGGAACATTTGACGAGCAGCAGCCGCGTATCAAGCAGGCGATCCAGTCCCAAGTCGATATCGGACTGCGCGGTGTCAATTCACACCTGGAAGAGCGTCGAATCGTTATCGGATACGAGCCGATATGGGCTATAGGGCCGGGAAAGACACCACCGGGTGCCGAGTATATCGAATTCGTCGCCACCTATATCAAAGAGGCGACCCAGCGGACCCACGGCTTCACACCCGATGTGGTATATGGTGGGGGCCTCAAGGAAGAGAATGCCGGAATGATCGGGGCCGTACCGCCCATCGACGGTGGCCTGGTTGCTCTAACCAAGTTCACACAACCCATCGGTTTCGACCCCGACGATCTTCGCATCATCGTAGACAAATATATGGAGAAACGAGGAGAAATATGAAAACCTTAGAATTTGAATACGGCCAGGGGCTGATGAGCGCACAGTTGCCGGACAACACGGACGTTTTCCTGCCAGGCGAGACGGTACCGGACCCGCCGATTATCCCGGAAGACAATCTGGTCGAAGAAACGCGAAAGTCGATCCATAACCCGATTGGGATGCCTTCTATAACAGATCTCGTCTCTAAGGGTTCGAAAGTATGCATCATTTTCCCGGACCGCGTCAAAGGCGGCTTTCAGGCCAACAGCCACCGAAAGGTATCGATTCCGATCATTTTGGAGGAGCTCGACAGGGCCGGCGTGCGCAATGAAAACATCAAACTGATCTGCTCCAACGGACTTCACCGAAAGAACAAACAGGATGAGATCAGACGTATTCTAGGTGACAAGGTCTTTAACGACTATTGGTGGTCCCATCAGATCGTCAACCATGATTCTGAAGACTACGATAACCTTATTGATCTCGGCTACGATGAGTTGAACGACCACATCATCATGAATAAAGAGGTTTTCGAGAGTGATCTCACCATCGCTATTGGACACACACTCGGAAACCCCTACGGCGGGTACTCAGGCGGCTACAAGCATGTGGCCACGGGTATCACCCACTGGAAGTCCATAGCCGCGCATCATGTGCCGGCAATCATGCACAGGGACGATTTCACACCTGTGAGCGGCCGGAGCCTCATGCGTAAGAAGATGAACGCCATCGGAATGCACATGGAAAAGAAGATGGGACACAAGTTCTTCCTCTGCGATGCAGTGTTGGATACATATGGTCGGCAGATCGCCGTGTACAGTGGTTATGGTAAGGAAATGCAGCCGCTGTCCTGGGAGATCGCAGACAAGCGGACATACATACCCTGGGCAGAAAAGAAGTACGAGGTGATGGTTTTCGGAATGCCCCAGTTCTTCCATTATGGAAACGGACATGGCACGAATCCGATTCTCATCCTGCAGGCAATCGCGGCAAACGTAATCCGACACCGACGCGTGCTGAGTGATAGAAGTGTGGTTATTTGCTCGTCCCTATGTAACGGCTACTTTCATGACGAGGAGTTTCCGGCGTATCGCGAGCTGTACGAGATCTTCCAGCAGGACTATCACAACACACTCCCGGACGTTGAAAAGTATGGCGAGTACTTTTGTCAGAAAGAGGAATATATCAAGAAGTATCGATTTCGGTATGGATTTCACCCGTATCACTGTTTCTCCATGATCAGCTGCGGCCAAGTGGCACACCTAAACTGCTCAGCCGTCTATGTTGTGGGAGCACAGGCACCCGGGTATGCGCGGGGAATGGGCATGAAGCCCATGGCGACATTCGAGAATGCCCTTGCCGATGCCAAGAGGATGTATGTTAGTGAGAATCCGAATATTCTTGCTCTCCCGCGCACCTTCAAGTGCGCAGGTGTCCATCTCATGATGAAAGACGACCAACTAAGCTGACTGGGGCACGTAATTTTATTGTCGCACACGGTGCGGGAACGGCGGCAGTTATAGGTCCGTCGTTGGCCGTAGTGGCGCGCCGGGCCGGAGATAGTGTTGCATCCAGAGAAGCCATTCGGTGAGGTTGTCTTTCTTCAGATTGTTAAAAAGGGATGTCGCCCTCTACGCAGTTTTCCTCTTGACTGAGAATGAGGGGCTGACCCGATGCAGATGATCGGCCCCCTGCGGATAATCTTGAAAATTAGCAGGGGCAGGACTCGAACCTGCGACCTCCGGGTTATGAGCCCGACGAGCTGCCAACTGCTCTACCCTGCGTCGTTCTGTTTCCCAATGTAATGAAACGCCAAAAAACTGTCAAGTAACCTTGACAGCAGGCCCGTTTCGTGGTTTTTTGTCATAAAATCTCTCAAAAGGAGGAGCGTATGCTCAAGAAGATACTGCTCGTGTCATTGATTGTACTCGCAGCTGCCAGCCTGCTGCTGGTGGGATGCAAGAAGAAGGAAGAGGCGGCGGGAAAGATGAACATCGTGATCGCCACGGACGCCACCTGGCCGCCGATGGAGATGGTGGACGAGAACAAGGAGATCGTGGGTTTCGACATCGATCTGATGAAGGCGGCGGCGGAAGCGGGCGGTTTTACGGTTGAATTCAAAAATACCGCCTGGGACGGGATCTTTGCCGGTCTGGCCGCTGGGGAGTACGATGCCGTCATGTCTTCGGTCACCATCACCGACGAGCGCAAGGAAACCATGGATTTCTCCGTACCGTACATCAACGCCGGTCAGGTGCTGATCGTGCCCAACGAGACCACCGGAGTAACTACCCTGGCCGACCTAAAGGGCAAATCCGCAGCTGCTCAGATCGGTACCACAGGCTCCTTCGAGATCGAGAAAGTCGGAGGGGTGGAACTGAAGACCTACGACGAGATCGGTCTGGCCTTCGAGGACATGGCCAACGGCAGAGTCGATGCCGTTGTAGCCGACACTCCGGTCGCTGCTGACTTCGCCCTGATGAATCCCAACTACAAGGGCAAGTTCAAGATCGTGGGTGAGCCCTTTACCGAGGAGTTCTACGGCGTTGTTGTCGACAAGGGCAACACGGAGGTACTCAATGTCATCAACAAAGGCCTCAATGCGGTACTGAACACCGACACCTACAAGAAGATCGAGGACGAGTGGCTGAGGTAGACAGATCTTCACCTCGAAAGACCCGAATCGAGATATCCGACGGGGCTTTGATCCCGGAGAGGGACGAGCGCGCCATCTTTTCGTCGTGGCGCATCTCCTTCTTCGGGGCCATCGCCCTGCTGATACTTCTACCCGTTATCTCCCCTGAGCCGTACCGGCGGATCATCACTTTCCTGCCCGACGGGATCCTGATGACATTCATCGTTACGATCCTGTCGATCGTTTTCGCCTTGATCGTCGGCCTGTTTACCGGCCTGGGGCGTATCTCCCGAATCAAGATCATCAACCGCATCGCCACGGTATACGTGGAGGTGGTACGGGGCATCCCCCTGCTGGTGCAGCTGTTCTATATCTACTACGCCATGGGCAGGATCGTCCAGGTACCCCGTCTGGTAGCGGCGGTCACGGCCATGACCTTCTGCTACGGCGCCTACCTGGGGGAGATCTTCCGGGCGGGGATCCAGTCGATTCCCAAGGGGCAGATGGAGGCGGCCCTGGCGATAGGCATGTCCCGGGGCCAGGCCATGAGCCGTATCATCCTGCCCCAGACCATCCGGGTGGTGCTGCCGCCGGTGGGCAATGAGTTCATCGCCCTGCTCAAGGACTCCTCCCTGGTATCGATCCTGGCAGTGGCGGACCTGCTGCGCCGGGGGCGGGAGTTTGCTTCCAAGACCTTCTACTACTTCGAGACCTACACAGTGGTGGCCCTGGTCTATCTGGTCATCACCCTGTTCTTCTCGAAGCTCGTATCCATGATGGAGGAGAGGCTCAATCGCCGTGAGCAGCAATAGACCAAGGGTCAAGATCATTGACGCCTGCAAGAACTTCGGCAGGATCGAGGCGGTGAAGAACGCCAACATCACCGTGGTGAAGGGGGAGGTGGTGCTGGTCATCGGCCCTTCGGGCAGCGGCAAGAGCACCCTGCTGCGCTGCGTCAACAGGCTGGAGAAGCTCACCTCCGGAGAGATCTGGATCGACGAGGACTGCCTGACCGCCTATCACGCCGATATCCGTCGCATCCGCGAGGAAGTGGGAATGGTATTCCAATCCTTCAACCTCTTCCCCCATCTGTCGGCACTGGGAAACGTAACAGTCGGACCGCGGATCGTGAAGAAAACCCCTCAGAACGAGGCGGAAGAAGTGGGCAGAGCTCTCCTGGATCGCGTCGGGCTGGGCGACAAGTACAATTCGTATCCGGATCAGCTGTCCGGTGGCCAGCAGCAGCGGGTGGCCATAGCCCGGGCATTGGCCATGAATCCCAAAGTCATGCTCTTCGATGAACCCACCTCCGCTTTGGATCCGGAGATGATCAAAGAGGTCCTGGACGTGATGCTGGGCCTGGCCAAAGACGGCATGACCATGCTGGTGGTCTCCCATGAGATGGGTTTCGCCAAGGCTGCGGCGCACAAAGTGGTGTTCATGGACAACGGCGAGGTGATCGAGACTGCCCCTCCCGAAGTGCTCTTCACCAATCCCCAATCGGAACGCACCCAGACGTTCCTTGACCACATCCTCTAACTCAACCCCTCCGCATCCGGCTGAGACGCTCCAGCTCATCGTCGTAGCCGCCGATCAGGTTGTGCCAGCTGAAGCGGTTCATGGACAGGGCCAGGCGTCTGATTTTATCGAGCAGGTCGGGATTCCCCTGGCGCAGGTCCGCCAGCAGGCGGGAGAGCTTACGCACCAGCTCCTCCCGATCCCCGAACAGCACATCGTCGTGGAACTCCTCCGGGATCAACTCCGGGTAGGAGAGCTTTCGGGGCAGAAGGGGAAAGCAACCGTGGCGAACCGCCTCTACCACGGAGATGCCGAAGTTTTCCTGGTCCGCCGTGCTGATCACTATCCCTCCCCGCCTGAGCCAGGACAGATACTGCTCCCGGGAAGAAACGTACCCGTACTGCTCTATCGATCGCCCCCAGCGGCGGCGGGCGGCGATGAAGGCCTTGGGGACTTTTTGATAGTTCTCCCCCAGCAGGGCCAGACGGAACCTATTGCCCGTTTCATCCACCTGCCTCAGTACGGAAAAGAACAGCTCAGGATTTTTGTCGAACTCCCAGCGATGGTTCCAGATGATCAGGGGCGCCACCCCGGCCGGGGGAAGATCGATTTGCTCATCGGGAGAAAAACGGCAGCCCGGATGCAGTACCGCTGATTTCTTCCGTATCGCTTCACTGACCCAGCGGGGACGGTATTCGGGCAATCTGTTCAGAAACCGCGGCAGCTCTTCGAAGAAGGCCCGGTAGTGGGTATTGGAATTGAAGAGCACCCGCTCAGCGCAGAGGGCCGTGGTGATGTTGGTAAACCCGTAGTGGAGATCCAGCTGTTCCCCCGGCGCCAGGGGATAGGTCAGCTGGTTTTCATGAACGTAGAGCAGGGCCGGCGGGCAGTCCTTTCCCCAGAGCGCCTTGAGATCGGCCAGGCTCATCAGGTCCGTGACGATGAGGCCGCAGTGCTCGCCCGGATCCTTGATGCGCCGGGCGAAATGCAGTGCCGCTCCCCGCATCCGCCACTTCCAAAATCGCGCCGGCAGGGTGTAAAGCTGCAGATCGTGGCTGGAGCTCTCCCTCCAGCCGTCGGCAAACTCCCTGTGGGAACCGCCGTAGAAGGGCTCCAGGAATAGAAATTTTTGTTTTTGTCGGCTCATGGTTCGGCAACCCATGATAGCCGGACGAAGGGCCAGTGCAAAGCCGTAGGCGCCTCCGTCGACCTCGTCGCGCTGGACAGCGCGAAAACATCCTTATACAATCGTTTAAACCGGGGAGGTTGAACTGATGAGAGGATTCGCCATGCTGACCGCCATCGGGACCGACCGGGTCGGGATTGTCGACGACCTGACCGCCTCGATCCTGGAGGAGCAGTGCAATATCGAGGAGAGCCGGATGGCCGTGCTGGGCGGGGAGTTCGCCGTGATGCTGCTGCTATCCGGCTCTCCAGAGCATATCGAGGCGCTGATCGAGGCTTCAGAACGGATAGCGGGAGAACTGGATCTTCATATAGCCATGAAGCCGACGGTGGCCCCGAAAGCGAAACCCGGAATGAGGCCATACACGATCGAATCCGTGTCTCTTGACACCCCCGGAATCGTTCACGCCGTCACCGCGCTGCTGCGCCGCCACCGGATCAACATAGAGAATCTGGAGACCGACACCACGGCTGCTCCCTGGACCGGCGCGCCGATGTTCGTGATGCGGGCCGGAATCAGCATACCTGCGGAGGTCTCCCTGGCGACGCTGCGGGAAGAAATCGAAACACTGGAGACGGAGCAGAATTTGGACATCAGGCTGACCCCGGTAACCGTCGCTCCTCTGGAGTTCTGACCGGAATGGCATCTTGAGAGAAGCAATCGAAGATGGATAGCGGGAACCTGTCTCAGGCTGACAAGTATCTTCTCTACGGTTTGCTGCTGAAGAAAAAGCGAAGCACTGCAGAGGATCGCAAACTGATCACGATCATGCGCAGCTCCCTCGACCTGGATGAGAAGATCGAAGCGATCCTGGCACTGGGGGAAGAGAGCGAAAAAAAAGAATCCCGACGCTCCCGGAGCAATAAACGAACGGGGACTGCAGGCTCCGCCAGAAGGAGGAAGATCAGCGCGCTGATCGTGGATATTTATCCGGAACTTACCAAGCTTCTGAAGAAAAGCTCCTTAAAACGACGATTCGTGTTCACCCGCATCGGCGAGAGCTACGATGTCATATACCTGCTGCGGCGCCTGGAGACCAGGCTGCTCATCATCAGCGAAAACCTGGCCGACGATGACTATCCCCGCTTCTTCGAGATCTGCCGGGCTGTCCAGCCGGGTATCAAGATCATCTACCTGAGCTCCGCGCCGCGCTCCCTTCGCAGGGATCCCCATTTCAGCAGGTCAGCTCGTTTCATCCCGAAGCCGATCAGCATCAGCCGAATAGAGGAATCCGTAGGGGAGTTGCTGGGCTCGGATTACTGATATCGAGACAGGATCTCCCGATAGCGTTCGGGATCGAGCAGATTATTTAAAAGCCGCAGCTGAGCCTGCAGCTCCGTTTCGTACCTCGGGGCACTGCCCAAAACGAAGAAAACGAAACGGTCCCTGAAGAGCATTCCCATAGTAAAGCACAGGGATATCGCATCGGCCAGAGCCTCGGATACTGTCTTTCCCCCCAGGTAGCTTCGCTCCCTGATGCGGCTCTCGGCGTGAGGTATGGAATAAGGTTTGCCTTGAAAGATCACCGCCTCCAGAGGCTGCTCCGGCTGATCCTTGAGTTTTGCCGTACTGGAGCCCAGAACCTTCGCCAGGCTCTTGCCCAGATCAGCCAGGCAGGCGATGCCTTCGTCGACGATCTGGATCAGCTCCATCTCATTGCCGATCGCACCGCTCCTGGCCTCCTTGACCTGCAGGTATTGGGAAAGGGGGAAATTGCTGAAATGGAACGGACCCTTTTTCAGCCTCTCGATGATCGTTGCCAGCCTGGCCATCTCTACCTCGTAGAAGGAGCGGGAAAAAACCGCGGTTGGACCGATCCCGGCGATCTGCACCTTGCCGTTTAGAAACGAAAGGAAGGTTGTGTAGAAAGCTTCGAACAGCCGCTGGGCTAACAGCAGCACGTTGCCCTTGTCCGTTTCGAATTCCCCTTCTTCCTCGGGGACCGTACTTTCATACAGGCGGCTCAAGTTGCTCGAATCGACCAGGCCGTGTTCATCGAAGTGCAGATAGTTGTTCAGCCTACGGACCTCATTCAGCTGGCTGTGAAGCTTCTTGATGGATTCGAGGGATTTGTGAACGTAGGCATCGATGCGCTGCCTCACCTCCAGACTGCAGTTGAAATCCCGCGTATTGACAGCCTCAAGTAGGCCCGGCCGCATCAACTCAGACAGGGTAAGGAAACGCCGGTGTTTCACCATATTCAGGCCGACGATGCAGTTGTACAGAGAGGGAAGCGTGACATCCTCCGCCAACATACGAACGGCCAGGCTTCCAGTCTCCTTACCTTCCTCCTCCGCCTTTCCCTGTTTCCTGTAGACCGTCAGAATCGACTCCCGGATGCTTTCTGCGTACTCCCGCCGGTAGTGCAACATGAGGAACAGACGTTCGATCCGTTTCATCTTGTCGATCAGGTCTCGGTCCCGGTAGTCGAGGTGAATAAAATCAAATGACAGGCATTTGGCGGCCAAAGATTTCAACAAAACAACCAGGTTGTACTGCAGCGGGGTAAGGTGCAGCCAGCCGTGCTCGGTGATCAGGTCCAACCGGGGGGATATCTCCGCCGACCAGTTCTGGAGATCCCGAACAAAGTAATTGCGCAGCTCCCGGTTTGCCCGAATACCCGGCGGGAAAAAGGGTGTTTCCAGAACATGGGTTTTGTGGCCGAAATTGCGGATCCGTCTTCGTTCCCTCAGCATATAGCTGAAATAGGGAATGCTCTTCTGAGGCGCTTTGATGGAATCGCGAATCCTGACGAACTGCCTGCGCACGGCCTGGAGTTGGGCCTGGAGTACGACCCGTTCGATCTCCTGGGCATCCTGCTTCTCGTCGATTTCCTGGATCTTTTCGATCTTCTGGGGTATACGCAGATCCGTAGCCAGGACCCGCTCCACGGCCTTGGTCTTGAGCTCGTCCCTCTCTTTTCGTAAAAGCCGACCCAGGGCTATGTTATCGTCCGCCTCTTTTTCGATCTCTCTACGGGATATCGCTACGGCCATGATCCTTTTCTTCCCTTGACAGTTGGCTGCGAATCATTTCCAACCGGCTGCGTATCAATTTAATCGGGGCAGCCAGATCCTCGATTATACCCGCTCGGACCTTCTCCTCGATCGCCAAGGCGGCCTCCGCGATCTCATTGAACTCCAGATTGCCGGCGGCACCATTAATATGGTGAGCGGTGGCGCGCAGCTGTACCGCGTCCTTCTCCGAAAATGCCCGACCCAGTCGAACTAGATCCTGTTCCGTGGAATCCAGGAAGGTATGAACCAGCCTGCGTACGTCCTCCTCGTCCAAGCCAAGTTCCCGGGCCAAGGTCGCAATATCCATATCAGTTATCCTGGGGCTGCAGAACCTCGTTGATGCTGTGTTCCAGGCTGCGAAGGCTGAACGGTTTTTGAATGAAACCGCTGGCGCCGATGCCCATCAGCCGGTCCGCCTCTCCCTGGATGCTGTAACCGCTGCACAGCAGCACCCTCAACTCCGGGTCGAGTTGCCGCAGTTGATGAAAAACTTCACTACCCCCCATCCCGGGCATTACGATGTCCAGGATCACCAGCACGACATCCTCACGGTTCCCGCGATACAACCGGAGAGCCTCGCGGCCGCTGTCGGCGGCCAGCACATTGAAGCGCAGCTTTCGCAGGATTTCCGCGGCCACCTTGAGTACCGCCTGCTCGTCGTCGACCAGGAGAATTGTGCCCCGGTTCAGAGGCTCCGGAGAATCGATCTCATCCTGCTGGAGCTCCGCCGAAACCTCTGCGCTCCCCTGTCGCTTCACCGGCAGATAGATGCGAAAGGTTGTTCCCTTGCCGATCTGGGAATCTACATCGATGTACCCACCATGCCCCTTCACCGCTCCATAAACGGATGCCAGGCCCAAACCCGTGCCCCGGCCCATCTGCTTGGTCGTAAAGAAAGGCTCGAAGATGCGCTCCCGGGTCTCCGCATCCATTCCGATACCGGTGTCGTGAACCGCTATTACAATGTAGGCACCCTCTTTCGGGGTGAAAACGTTGCCTGAGATTTCCTCATGACTCACATTGCGCGTGAGAATATCGAGAGTACCCTGGCCTGGCATGGCATCCCCAGCGTTCAGGAGAAGATTCAGGACCAATTGTTCGATCTGGCCGGCATCGCCTTCCAAAACTTCGAGTTTGGGATCCAGCTGCATATGAATCGAGATCTCCTTGCGGGTTCGCCCGAAGGTCTCTACGGTTTCCCGGATGAGTTGATTGAGATCGAGCAGGCGGACCTCGAACCTTCCTTTGCGGGCGTAGCCCAGTAACTGCCCGGTCAGCCGCTTGGCGCTTTGTACCTGGCGCAGGATCTCTTGGAGCCGCTCATAGTGGGGATGGGTCTGCTGGAGATCCATGGTCATGATGTCCACATTCCCCCGGATAACGGTCAGCAGGTTGTTGAAATCATGGGCGACTCCGGCCGCCAGGGTGCCGATCGATTCGAGACGCTGGGAGCTCCGCAGCTGATCCTCGAAGCGCTTCCGTTCGGTGATATCCATCAGCAGGACGATAGATTTCTCTCCGTCATCCCGAATCGGATACAGCCGCAGCTCCAGTTCCTTGTCCTCCAACTGGATCTCTATCCCGGTAGAAGACGGGCCCGCATCTGAGCCGCTGAGCTCCCTGAGATAGGAAGCTACGCTGTCCCGGGCTCCTTCCTGAAACAGCTCGAGAAACCGTAATGAGAGCAGGCGTTCCTCGGCCATTTTGGTGATTTCCAGAGCCGCGCCGTTTGCGTAGACGATCCGCCCTTCCCGGTTGATCTCCAGGATCCCTTCACTCATGCTGGCCAGGACCACCTCGAAGTGATGCTTCAGCAGCAGCAATTCTTTGGTGATTTCCCGAGCGTGGATATCCTCCAAACCCCTGATTTCGGTTTCCACAGCTGTGAAATTGCTCTGTGCGGCCAGTTCAACAACATCGAGTATATGCTCACCCATCTTCTTGAAGGGTCCTTTGGCAATATAGGCATTGGCCTTACACACACCTACGGGAGTCGTGCTCTCAGCAGCCGTGGCCGACAGCACGACCAGGAAACAATCCTTGTGCTGCGGCATGCGGCGGACAATTCGGCAGAAGGTCTGTCCGTCGATGTTGGGCATGATCAGGTCGACGAAGATCACCTTCGGATTGGAGGTTTTCAGCACATCGAGCGCTGCCAGTCCATCCTCCGCGCACAGGACAGTATAGCCCTCCTTGCCGAGCAGCGTCGAAACATACTCGCGGATAAGCGGATGGTTGTCTATGACGAGAACTTCGAACACTTCCTACCTCTGGCTGTTACTATAATCGGCAGGCAATCCTTTTCTCCCGCTCAAAGAAATTAAATCGCTCACAGGCAAGAAAAAGGGGAACCCCTCAACCAAGAGAGGCTCCCCCAAGTTGTCAGATCAACCGTCGGCCTCCTCTACTTGGGCACATCCCCCACGATGTTGTCCACGTAGTAGTCGATGCTGAGCAGCTCTCCCTTGCTGCCCATAGCACCATCGACGATCCGCACCGTCCCTTTGTTGTCGGAGATCGGGCCGACGAACGGATCGAAGACATCCCGGCCCTGCTTCATCTGCTCGTAGCGCTTCATGACCAGATCATACACGTTCATCGTACCCAAATCCGGTGTCGCGACGGACACCGCTTTCAGATCGTCGACGAACTTGGGATTGATCGCATGATCCGGGCTACCCCCCAGCAGGGCCGCCTTCTCTTTGGCCAGCCACCAGAGATCCTCATTGCTCCAGGTACCGTTGTAGATGTCCTTGAGGATCTTCTCGTACATTATACCCCAGTCGACCAGCTGACCGGAAACCACTGAATCCGGACCGAAGGGTTCCATCGGGCTGTAATGGCTGAAGCTGTAAACCGTTTCTCCTTTTTCCATATGCTCCTGGCCGACCTCGATCACCGCCGGCGAGTCCTCAGTGAAGGCAAGACAGTCGATGCCGTCAGCCACCAGGGCTTCGGCCGCTTCCCGGGCTTTGGCCGGATCGTACCAGGAAAAGATCCAGCGTACGTGCACCCGGGCATCAGGATTCGCGTCCTTCACACCCAGGGCGTAGGCGTCGATATGGCGTACGACCTCGGGCGTGGGAAAAGCCCCCACATAGCCGATCTTGTCGCTCTTGGTCAGTGCGCCGGCCATCAGACCGTTGAGGTAGTACATCTGGTACAACTCGGCGAAGTAGGTTCCTACATTCTTCGAGTTTTTGAAGCCCGAGCAGTGCATGAACAGCTGATCCGGATGCTTGGCTCCGGCGGCAACCGTATCATCCATGTACCCGAAACTGGTGGTGAATACAACGTCGCAGTTCTCCTCCACCACGAGCCTGTCGATGATGCGGGCCGCGTCCCCTTCCGGCACGGATTCCACATACACCGTCTCCAGCCAGTCCAGCTTCTCCTCCGCGTACTTGCGTCCGACGTCATGGGCGTGGGACCAGCCGTAGTCTCCCACCGGACCGACGTAGATGAAGCCCGCCTTGATCGTCTTGGCTGCGGGCCCGGATTCTCCCTCGCCTTTACCTCCGGCAAACACCAGTGCGGTGGCGAGCAGTAGAAAAACCAATACTGCCAGTACCTTCTTTGTAGCTCTCATAGCTCCCTCCGTGGATTTGTTAGGATTTGATTACTCCCGTATTGGGATGGGTATCATCTTATATCACCGGCCCGGCCTGTCAAGAAGATGCGAGACGGAAACGCAAAAACAGTGCGCGTTTTTCACTCCCGGGCGGCGAGCCTGGACAGCATCAAGGGGGGGGCTTCGAATCCCGCAGGGACTGGTAGATCTTCAGCCTGCGCTTGACGATCTTCTTCCAGGAGTACTCGTGGGCCCGCCTGTAGGCCTGATCGCAAAGTTTCTGATGTTCCCTTTCGGGAAGATTGAGGATTCTCAAGATCTGCCGGGCGAGCTCCCGGTAATCCCCGATCGGTACCAATCCCCCCACCACGAGATTGGCAAGACCCCCGGTTCGGGTGGCGACCATGGGAATACCGCAGCCCATGGCCTCCAGGGCGGCGATCCCGAACCCTTCGGAGCGGGAGGGGAGCACACTGAGTTTGGCGATGTTGTGAAAGGCCGCCAGAACCTCCGGCGTTTGATGACCCATCATGATCACGTTTGTCATACCGTAGGCATGTGCCGGAATACCGGACATCACATCTTCGAGATCTCCGGCCCCGAACACCACGATTGCCGCCTCGCTCTGCTTCTGGATGATCCTGTTCGCTCGCAGCAGATAGTCGATGCCCTTGGTCCTGGATATCTTGCCGGCAAAGGTGATGATCGGAGTGCTCAGGTACCGCTGCAATCCGTAACGGGCCAGCAACTCGCCTCGATCTACCTCATCCCGGCGGAACACAGCCTGATCATAGCCGTTGGGAAGGACCACCACCCTGTCCGGATCCACCGGATAGAGGGCGAGCACCTCCTCTCGGACGCTCTCCGAAATTGCGAAGATGCAGGAGGCGTGGCTGGCCGCCCAGCGGGCGTACTTGCGCATCCGCCTGTCGTAGCGGAATCCCAGCTGATCACTGTGATGAGCCACGGAGATATAGTTGTACCCTTTTTTCCCCAGCACGTAGTCCATGATCCAGATGTGCTGGCACTCGATCACATCCGGCTGGTACTCCCGGATCACCCGATCGGTGAGCTCCCCGTAGTACTCCATATAGGCCCGCAGCTGGGAGGGGCTCAAATCCTTGAAGGTCCAGGCGCGGGGAAAGTTGCGTGGGTGGGGATCGGTGATGATCAGAGGAAAGGTGTACAGCTGCTCCCCGTTGTGGGTGGCGGGGAACTTCAGGATGCAGAACCTGTCGGGATGATCGTAGTACCTGTCGAAATCCGGAGATTCGAAACCGCTGTCGGGGAAGATGACCCGGGCTTCATGGCCCCTGCGGATCAGCTCATTCATCACCCCATTGACCACGGTGGCACTCCCCGTGCCCCACGGCCCGGTGTTGGTAAACAGTACCCTCACGGCTTCGCCTCTGACCCGATTTCCGCATAATTTGCCACGTAGGTACGGGCTATTCTCTCCCAGCTGAAGTGTTCCACCGTCAACTGGCGGAACTTCTCCTTCAACCCGGGATTGCGCAGATTGCCCCGTTTGATGTTCTGGATGATGTTCTCGGCGATGTTGAAGATCATATCCTCGTCTATGTTCACCCGGGGCGAGTCATTCAACTCGCCGACCTTGCCCGAGACCAGATCGACGATCTCCTTGAACCCGGTCTGATTGGAGATGATCGGCAGAACCCCGCTGGCCAGCGCCTCTATCGAGACCATGCCGAAGGCCTCCGGACAGACCGAGGCGGCGACGAGCCCATCGGCGCAGGGCAGCAGCCGCCCCAGCTCGGCGTGGCTCAGGGCTCCGAGAAAATGAACATGCCCGGCGATATCGTTCTGCTCCGCCGAGTCGAAGTAGCTCTTGACCTCTTTTCGCCGGGCCAGGGCGTCCAGGAACCTGAAGGGTTTCTCTACGAAGGGTTCCTCCCCCGGCCGCATCTGGGAGAGGCTCTTTTCGATCAGGTAGCGAAACAGCTCCCGGCGACCCGAAGCCAGGGAGTAGACCAGGGCTTCCAGCTCCTCCCGATAGCTGCCGAACCCGACCAGCAGCAGGTGGAGATCCGGCACGGCATTCAGAACGATCGGCAGGGCGCCGACGACCATCTGGATTCCCTTTGTCCAGAGGTACTTGCCGACAAAGAGCAGCACCCAGCTGTTCCTCCAGTCGATCCGCTCCAGGGTTTCCACGATGTCCCGATCCGGATGCCCCTGGCTGTATGCTGCGTTGTACCTCATGACCAGTTCATCCACCTCGTTGACCGAGGAGGTTTCGTCGAGCTCGCGAAAGAAACTCTGCTTCTGCTCCGGGCTCTTCCCGTCTGGCAGGAGCTTCAACCGCCCCTTCAAAATCTCCTGCAGCTGGTCGATCGATTTCTGCCTGGAGTTTTTGAGGATCTGGAACAGATCGATGTCGACCCCGGCGGGGATCACGGTGAACTTCTCTTCGATCCTGGCCGCGATCCTCTTGAAAAAGGTGACGGCCTCCAGCCGGTTGTGTGTGCTGACGGCGAAGATCCGGGCGGCCGCCAGCAGGGCCTTGGTCGCATAGGGGCGCAGACGCGGGTCGTTTCTTACACTGAAGTTCAGGGCGCTGCCGTGAAGGGTAACGTAGTAGGGGATGCCGTACATCTTCCACATCACCCGGGCGATGTAGGGAGACATGATGACGTGGTTGGCCTGGATGAGATCGAATTTGCCCTCCAGATAGACCGTCTTTACGGCTTCGACGTTCTGGCGTATGTAGTCCTCGATCTCGCCGACTTTCATCTGTGGAAAGGTTTTGACCCTGTAACCCTCGTATTCGTCGTAGACGTAGACCGGCAGCAGAGCCTTGATCTCCGGATTGAACAGGATGCATTTTCCGGGATACGGGGTCTCTCGGGAGTACAGGGTATGGTAGGTCTTGTTTCCGGGCTCGAAGACGGAGTGTTGGGAAATAAAATCGATCTCCTGTGGATGCTTTTCCTGGCAGAAGAGAAATACGTCGTGACCAAGACGACAGAAGGCGCGCACCAGGTTGTTGACGAAGATGTTGCTGCCCGTTCCGGTGAGAAGATAGCCGTGGATCACGCAGATGCGCAGCTTAGACATGGATGCCTAGATCCCCTTCCAGTACGCTGAGAGCACCCGGCGCAGCTCCCCCACCACCTGGCGGGTTTCAGGCTGGGCGCCTCCAGCCTCCGCGTAGGTCGAGCCGGCCACCGGATCCCTCCCGGCCACCGGATCCCCGTCACGGCCGCGGATCAGGCTCGATAATACGGCAGCTACACCTTCGCTGAGGGCGGTTTGGTCGTAGCCGCCTTCCAGAGTGAAAGCGAGTCGCCCCGGGCAGCACTCCTCAGCCAGCTCCTGCAGGATCCCGGTCAGCTGACCATAGGCGCCACTAGACATTCCCATGCCGGCAAGGGGATCGTTTCGATGGGTGTCGAACCCCGCCGACACCAGGATCAGCTCCGGGGCGTACTCCCGGGCCACGGGAAGGAGGATCTCCCGGAACACGTAGAGGTAGTCTGCGTCCCCCTGGCCTCCGTACAGGGGAACGTTCATCGTATACCCCTGCCCCGCCCCGCGGCCGACCTCATCGATTCGCCCGGTACCGGGATAGTGGGGATACTGGTGTATGGAAAAGTAGAGCACCTCATCGGTTCCGTAGAACGAGTGCATCGTGCCGTTACCGTGATGGACGTCCCAATCCACGATCAACACCCGCTTGAGGCCATGCCTGCGCAGCCCATACATGGCGGCGATCGCAATGTTGTTGAACAGGCAGAATCCCATAGCCCGGCCCGCCTCGGCGTGATGCCCAGGAGGACGGACAAAGGCGAAGGCCGAGGGATAGTCCCCGCTCAACACGGCCTCGGTCGCTGCAATCGCACCCCCGGCTGCCCGAATTGCCGCAGCGTAGGAGTCGGAGGTGGCCGAGGTGTCCGGATCCAGAACCGTGAAGCTCCTGCCTTGAGTCTGCTCGATGCGGCGGATGTAGTCCTGCTCATGGACCCGGGCCAGCTCTTCAAAGGTGGCATCCCGGGGCGGGATATCCTGCAGATGGTCCTTGAGGGGGAACCCGGCAAGCATCCGGTCGATCGTCACCAGCCGTTCCGGTCCTTCCGGATGCATCGGGCCGTTGGAGTGCTTCAGGTAGATCGGGTCACGAACGATGGCTACTGTTTTCATACAGACCCACTATAGGAGAGGATTCCCGAATTTGCAAACCCTAAGTTGGCAAACCCCAGTTGGCAAACTCTTCCTTTCAATTGATGGAAGATTGCGTTATGCTGACCTGCACACCGATGGACAGATTCCCTACCCTGGTACGGTTCCTCATCGCCTTCTCTCTCCTGGTGCTCCTGATCCTGATCGGGACACTGGGATACAGGTTCATCGAAGGCTGGTCCATGGAGGACAGCCTCTACATGACCTTCATCACCATTACCACCGTGGGCTTCGGCGAGGTAAGACCTCTGTCCGCTGCTGGACAGCACTTCACGATCGTCTTTCTGGTGCTCAGCATCGGGACCGTCGGCTATTCGGTAACCGTGCTCATCACCTACGTGTTCGAGGGGCAGATCCTCAACGTCATGAGGGAGCGAAGAATGAAACGAACGATTCGCCATTTGAAGAACCACTTCATCATCGTCGGGGGCGGGGCCGTGGGACGGGAGGCGGCCTACGAGTTCAGCCGCTCCAAGAAACGATTCGTGATCGTGGACCGCAATCCATCCCAGTCGGATCTGTCCCGGGATGAATCGATCCCGATCTTGGAGGGGGATGCGATCAACGACGAGGTCCTGGTGGAAGCTGGGATCGAGCGTGCTTCCGGGTTGATCTCCGCACTGCCCGAAGACGAGGCCAATGTCTTCGTGGTGCTGACCGCCCGGCAGCTCAACCCCCACCTTCTCATCGTCAGCCAGGCCGCGGAGGAGAGAACCAACCGCAAGCTCATCAAGGCCGGGGCCAATCGCGTCATCTCTCCGAAGAGAATCGCCGGCCAGCGGATGGCGGCCATGGTGCTGAGGCCGAATCTGCTTAACTTCCTGGATGTGATCGTCCAGGGGGGCGAGCTGGACATGCGCTTCGAAGAGGTGGCCCTGGATCCCGGCTCACCTCTGATCGACAAGACCCTCAAAGAGGCCGGCATCGGCCAGCACACCGGGGCGATCATCGTGGGCATCAACGCTCCGGAGGGGCGGGTGCGGATCAACCCATCGACGACCTCGACCCTATCCTCGGTGAGACTCGGAGATGGGGACGTGCTCATCGCGCTGGGAAACGAGGATCAACTCGCCCGGCTGCGGGAGTTCGTGCGCAAAGGGCGTTGACCCCGTCCTACTCCGTCCAGTCCAGGATGACCTTTCCCGACTTCCCGGCCCGCATCACCTCAAAACCCCTCTCGTACTCGGTGTAGTGAAAGCGGTGGGTGATGAGCGGGGTTATATCCAATCCGGTCTGGATCATCATGGTCATCTTGTACCAGGTTTCGTACATCTCCCGCCCGTAGATCCCCTTGATGGTCAGGCCGTTGAACACGACCAGATCCCAGTCCACGGCCGTATGGGGCGGGAGGATCCCCAGCAGGGCGATCTTGCCGCCGTGACACATGTTTTCCAGCATCTCGTTGAAGGCCTCGGCGGAGCCGGACATCTCCAACCCCACGTCGTAGCCCTCCTTCATGCGCAGATCCTTTTGGGTTTCGGCGATGCTCTGCTTCGGCACATTCACCAGCCTGGTGGCCCCCATGCGCCCGGCCAGCTCCAGGCGGTAGGTATTGGGATCACTCACCGTCACGTAGCGGGCTCCCGCGTGTTTGACGATGGCCGTAGCCATCATACCGATGGGACCGGCACCGGTGATCAGCACATCCTCCCCCAGCACGTCGAAGGAAAGGGCGGAATGGGTGGCGTTGCCCAGCGGATCGAAGCAGGCGAGCACGTCCATGGAGATACCGGGATCGGCGTGCCAGACGTTGGTTTGCGGGATGCACAGGTACTCGGCGAAGCACCCCGGTCGGTCCACGCCCACGCCGCTGGTGCTGGCGCACAGGTGCCTTCGCCCGGCCAGGCAGTTGCGGCAATGGCCGCAGACCAGGTGGCCCTCCCCGCTGACAACATCCCCGGGGTAGAAATCCTTGACCAGCTTTCCCACCGTCTCGACCGTGCCGGCGAATTCGTGACCGATAACCATCGGTACCGGTACGTGCTTCCGGGACCACTCGTCCCAGTTGTAGATATGCACGTCGGTACCGCAGATTGCTGATTTATGGATCTTGATCAGCACATCGGTCAGGCCGACCTCCGGCTCGGGAACCTCCTCGAGCCAGAGACCGGGTTTTGCGTGTTTCTTTACCAGCGCTTTCACGCCTGAGACACCCTCACGCTATCCGTCACGCTACATGGATAGAAGATCGAAATTCTTGTCTTCGAGCTGATCCGGGCTCACCGATTTTCCCGCTTCCAACAGCTGTCCCAATCGAATCAGTTCCCGCGCCTTGCCCATGCTGGCCGCTGCCGCCAATTTTCCCTTGACATAAAAACCGGCCAGGAAAAACTTGTCGGTAACGCTGCCGCGAAACACGACCTGGTCGAAGCCCGGGGCATGACCGATGTAACGCAGGGAGCTGCCGTACTGCTTGCTCCAGAAGAAGGGCACCCCGGCGTAGCCGTCCTTAGACCCGAGCATGCAGCGGGCCGCATGCATACCCTGCCGTCCAGCCTCGACCCAGTGTTCGATCCGCCGAGGCTGCCCGCCGTGCGCGTCCGGAACCAGGGCGATATCCCCTGCGGCGAAGATGCCTTCCGCGGAGCTCTCCAGCCTGGCGTTCACAGGGATCGCACCTTCCTTGACCAGCCCGCTGCCCTCCAGGAATTCCACAGCCGGCCGGATGCCTGCTCCGATGACCACCAGATCGGTCTTCAGCCGGCTGCCGCCCGACAGGAGCACTTCGCTCACCCTCCCCCGGCCCGTGAACTCTTTCACGGTTTCACCGAGGTGGAAGATCACCCCGTTCTCCTCATGGGTCTTCCTGATCCTCCGGCCGATCTGCTCGCCGAATATATTGGCCAGGGGTACCTCCTCGGGCGCCACGACATGGACCTCGATCTCCCGGGTGCGCAGGGAGCAGGCGACCTCAAGACCGATGAAGCTCGCACCCACGATTAGCGCTGTTTTGGCCGTTTCCAGCTCGGAGAGGATCGCCTCTGCGTCCTGTCGGGAGCGCAGCAGATAGCAGCCCGCCTTGTCCGCTCCGGGTACGGGGAGGGTTCGAGGCGTCCCGCCGGTGGCCAGGAGGATACGGTCGGCCTTCATCGTTGCACCGTCGGCAAAGGTCACGGCTCGGCCGGCGGGATCCACGGCGGTGACCGGCTTTTCGGTCAGCAATTCGATCTTCAGGCGCTCGTAGAACTTCTGGCCCCGCAGGGGAAGCCACTTGGCCGGGGCCTCTCCGGACAGCAGATCCTTGGAAAGCATGGTCCTGTCGTAGGGGCCGTAGGCCTCACCGGTCACCATCACGATCCGGCCGGCAAAGCCCTCCCGCCGCAGGGTCTCCGCCGCGGAGTTGCCCGCCGCTCCGGCGCCCACGATCAGCATGGTGCGGTCATCTTCGCCCTCCGGCATCGCGATCATTCCTTCACCGGTCTGACGAATCCATACCTGCCCTTTTTCGACCTTGGTTTCGTAGGAGGGAATACCGTTCAATCCAGGCGGGGCCAGCAGCCGCCCGTCCCGAATATCGAATCTGGCGTTATGCCAGGGACAGGTAACGACGTGCCCTGCGATGAGTCCGTCACTCAGAGGGCCGTGGTAGTGGCTGCACTCGTTCCCGCAGGCATAGATCTTTCCTTCCGAGCGAATCAGAAGTACCTTCTTCTCTTCCACCTCGATGACAGCGGGAACACCCTCCTTCAGCTCGCCCTCGGCAATTGCTTTGATCCAATCATTCTTCTCCATAGTTGCTCCTTATCTTCGCGCTCTGGAGGTCACCAGACCCAGCAGCAGGCCGACTCCGGCTCCCACCGCCCCGCATATCAGGATGTTTCGGCGTATCTGCTTGATTCCGGTCACCGATTTGACCAGGTCATCGAGCACGTTTTTCGATGGGCTGATCAACACCTGAACGCTCACGTACCCGCTGGATGTACGGGCAAAGATCAGGTAGCCCACGGCCAGTCCAATGATCCCGACAATAATCAGCAGCAGGATGATTCGTTTCATGGCCGATCTCCTCCTTGCAGGCGGTCTCTCAGATAGGTATACAGCTTGGCATCCAGGATACGGTTCTCCCGTTCACACTCGGAAAGAAAACCTCCGACATCCCCGGGCCGGAGGGTAAACACGCGTATCCGTTCCGAACCCTCGTGCTGCGGAACAAGCGTCGGCTCTTCGGCCACGCGCATGTACACCATGTGGACGATCTCCGTGGATAGACCCGCCGTGCTGCTGACTCCCGGTCCGACGTGGACCACCTTGCCCGTGTAACCGGTCTCTTCGGCGAGCTCCCGGCAGGCGGTTTGCTGCGGCGTCTCCCCCGGATCGATCAAGCCGGCGGGAAACTCCAACACTTCCGCTTCAAAGGGAATCCGGAACTGTTCGATGAGCACCAGAGAGCCGCTGCGCTCCGTAGCTGCCACGATGACCGCCGCTTCCCGCCGCTCCCGGCGTTCGATGTAGGTCCAGCGTCCCTCTCTGCCCCTGGTGTCCAGGTAGCGCTTTTCCTTCAACAGGGTCCAGCTCTGTTCGTGCAGCACGCGCTCGCCGATGATGCGCATCGATGCGCTACCCGGTGTGCTCGGTCAGATGCTCGAAGGATCGGTAGACCAATCGGTAGACATCCTGGAAGTCATCCGCCGCTTTTTGCGCCTGTTCCAGGGTAAAGAACTCGTAAGGTGCACCTTCGGGCAGGGCATACGGATAGCGGGTGGGAATGTAGAGAACATCGAGCTCGGCACAGGGCCGAGCAATGGCTGAATATCCTGCATCGTAGCGCTGACAGGCTCGGGCCAGCTTGGCGGTGGAATGGCCGGTAACGACCCGCTCACCCTGCAGGATCAGAAAGGCTTTGAGCACTTTCTCGGCTGCCTGCTGAAACAAAAAACAGGAGATCTCGAAATCTCCGGCTCTGGCATTTTTCTCGGCGGTCTTGCTGTCCTTGGCTCCCTGCACATACCAGCGCAGGGCCTCCCGCTCGTTATTGTTCATAAACCACCCTCCCCTCCTCGAGTATCTGCCCGACCAGGGGATGCTCCCTGTCCCGCAGGGCAGCGAGCTCGCCCTCAGTGAATACGTACGGATCAACGGCTACCTCGGCGGAGGCGATGCGTTCGGTCAGCCTGGCGGCCCGGTAAAGCCAGCTCTTGGAGGGCCATTCCTCCAGGGGCTGCTCGGCGGTGGGAGCGACAACCACGCAGAGGTTGAGATCGCTGTGCTGATGGGCATCCCCCCTGGCGTAAGAGCCGAAGACCAGGATCTTCCGCACTGGAAAAATGTCGCGAATAATGTTTACAATGTCCTGAAGCCCGTCCTCGGTAACCATCGGCATGCACGATCAGTGTAGCCGTTATTGAGGAAGGTGTCAAAAGATCCTGGCGACCCGCCGACCCTGCGGGGACTTTAAATTTTACCGTTTTCCTGAGCATTTTCACCCTTCCCAAAAAGAAAGCCGAGAACCCTCAGGTTTCTAGGAAAATTTAAAGCGGGGCTTTAAAATATACCACTTTCCCCTATCCGGGCGTATACCCGTCCGGAAGGCCAGCGGCCCGACAGGCAACAGCCGTAATGGCCCGCTCAGCTCTCCTCGAGCTTCACCCGGGGCTCAAAGTCCAGGGAGATCGAGTTGATGCAGTAGCGCCGACCCGTGGGTTCGGGGCCGTCGGGGAATACGTGGCCGAGGTGACCGCCGCAGCGGGCGCAGAGCACCTCTGTGCGGGTCATGCCGTAGCTCTGATCCTCAACGGTGTCGACGGCATCTTCGGAAACCGCCTGGTAGTAGCTGGGCCAGCCGCTGCCGGAGTCGAATTTCGTCTCCGAGTCGAACAGGGGATTCCAGCAGCCGGCACAGCGGTACACTCCCGTTTCCTTGCTGTTGTAGTACTTTCCGGTGAAGGCCCGCTCGGTGCCTTTACGGCGCAGGACCTCGTACTGCTCGGGGCTCAAGATTTTTTTCCACTCGGCATCGCTTCGTTTGCTGTCTTTGTTCATTGAACTCCTCTCTGTTATTCGTTCAGGCTCCAGACCGGGGTCCCCGGCTGTAGCACCCCCCGCCTGCTCCGGCCCGTATCGTCGAATCACCGCCAAGACCGTTCATAAAAGCGGCTCGAGGTATTTCATCGCTGCGCGAATATCGGAAAGAAGATCAATCGTCGTATTTCCTTCTATGGCGACCATTCCGGAGTAGTCTATGGACCGGAGGAAATCGAATAGGTCGGCGAACCGGATGGCCCCGAATCCCGGGAAGAAGCGGTTGTTGTCGGAAATGTGGAGGTTCGAGTAGTGCTTCCGATGTTTCTCCAGGGAAGCGAACATGTCCTTCTCCTCGATATTCATGTGAAAGGTATCCGGCAGCATCTGTACGATCGGGTTTTCAGCGAAGACGGTTATCAACGCGTGAGCATCATCCAGTGTGTTCACAATGCTCGATTCGTAGCGGTTGGTAGCTTCGACAAGAAAGGGTACCTGCTTTTCAATCGCCCTTGGCACCACTTCGCGTAACGATTCTTCGATGCTACGGCGAGCCTGATGGGGATCGGCAGCGGGGCCGCCTTTGAGATAGCCCACGATAACGCCGGCCCGAAACCGTGCTGCAAAATCAATGAAACTCCGACACTCGCTGACTGAACGGCGGCGCACCTGCTCGTCCTCACTGGACAAGGATAGTCCCCGCTTTTTTGCCGTAGCTCCTGTGGCCAGCATGGTAAACTTCAAACCGTAGTTATGCAGGAACTCCTCCAGATCATCAGGAACGATTTTCTCCGGATCCAGCATGTTCAACTCCACCCCGGCGAAGCCGAGCTCCCGGAGGGTTTCCAGTACCTCGTTGAAATACGAGTCCTCTCTGTATTTCTCGGGAAGGTGCAGCTGAATAGCGATGTCGAACTTTCGTCTCATGACGCGCCCTCCTTTAGGCGTTTTTCACGCGGTAGTACTGAGCGACCTTTTCGGCCGCCCCGATCATGTCGTCGATGTCCCCGGTAGTATAAAACTCACTGATGTTGAGGTTGAAGGTCTGTTCGAAGGCCAGCTCAGCCCGGGGACACGATCCCTTCGGGTAGGTGATATTCGATCCCAGATCCCGCGAAACGAAGGGAAACTCGCTGCCCGGAAAGGCGCTGCGATTCTGAAAGATATCGTACAGGTAGGTCGCCATTCCGCCGGTGATCTTGTTCGCTTCACAGGGAATGCCCTCCGCCTCCAGGGCTTCGCAGAACTGGGCAACCGGCGCGAAACAACGTGCTTGTAACTTTCCTGCCGAGGATCTGCTCTACGGGATAGCGGCCGTTGGCCACGATGGTGTCGATGCCGTGGGAGGCTACCATCTTGGCGGCCTGAACCTTGGAGGCCATGCCGCCCAGTCCGAGGGGATTGGACTCCTTGGCCGCCATCTGCTCGATGCGGTGGTCGATCAGCTCCACCTCCTCGACGAATTTGGCCTGTCGATCCCGTTTGGGGTTTCCCTGATACAACCCGTCGACATCGGTGAGGATCAGAAGCAGCTCGGCCTTGATCCGAACCGCCACCAACGCTGCCAGGATGTCGTTATCCGTGAATACGGGCTGGAACTCCACCTCCTCTTTGTTGATTATGTCGTTTTCATTCACGATGGGGATTATCCCGGCGCCTATATAGGATTCCATGATCTCCCGGATCGTCGCCTCCTCGTTCTTGGAGGAGAAGTTGTGGTGGGTGAGCAGGATCTGGGCCACGTGGATGCCCTCGGGCTTGAAGTATTCCTTGTAGTACTTCATCAGCCGAACCTGGCCGATCCCCGACATCATCTGAATCTCGAGGGTTTTCGTGGGACGGACCGTCCGGCCTGCGATCTCCATACCGGCGGCCACGGCTCCGGAGCTGACGATCACGATCTCATTACCCCGTTTCTGCAAAGCGGCGATCTCCCGCACTTTGCCCTTGAGCCAGCGGTAGTTGAGACGGTTTCCCCGGCTGATCAAAGCGGTGCCGATCTTGATGCAGATCCTCATCAGCGATCCCGCTGGGGCAGATCCCTGTGGGTGAAGCGCTTGCCCCCGCCGGCGTAGTCGGCCACGATCTGACCGCCCCCTTCGAGTATGTACTTGGTGCTGGTCAGTCCTTCCAGACCGACCGGGCCGCGGGCGTGGATCTTGCCCGTGGAGATGCCCACCTCCGCACCCAGACCGTAGCGGAAGCCGTCGGAGAAGCGGGTCGAACAGTTCCACATCACCGAGCTGGAATCCACATCGGATAGAAATCGGCGGGCCGCCTCCTCATCCCGGGTCACGATCGCATCGGTGTGGTGGCTGCCGTAGGTGTTGATATGGTCCACGGCCTCCTCCAGGGTGTCCACCACCCGGATCGATAGGATCAGGTCCAAATACTCCGTGTTCCAATCCTCCTCCGCAGCGGCCTTGGCCTGGATGATGCCG
>Ga0307426_1000263_pt1 | contig 35617 bp, 30 predicted proteins | sample SalMarWE160340MG_FD_202165 | JGI IMG/M metagenome (GOLD analysis project Ga0307426, IMG submission 202165) | Salt marsh sediment microbial communities from the Plum Island Ecosystem LTER, Massachusetts, United States - WE1603-40 | ecosystem: Environmental > Aquatic > Marine > Intertidal zone >...
GATCATGATCAGCTTTCGACCATCGATTGTGACTTCTGTACCCTCGGTGTCGGAAAGCGGGATGAAATACGGATAGTCGCCTGTCTCCATCGCTTCCCGCGCCCGTGTAAAGCTGTAGCACTTTTGAAAGAGTTCCACGATTCCTATCCACCCACCTTTCTCTGGTTGACATCGCCCCTTTACTGCCCAGGGGAGTACGAGTGAAGACGGCTACTGCTGCATTCGTTGTGCCTTGGCGATCATACGGTCGATCAACCAGTACTCAAAGACGCTCACGAGCCGAGGAGGCAAATGAGCGATTAGAAAGTACAGCTTGGTATCCGCCCCCGGTATGATATACCTAGTCCTGCGCTCGATGCCACGCAGCACAGCTTCTGCCACTTCCTGTGGCGAGCGCTCCTTGCTCTGCCCTTCAATGAGCTTCGTTTCGAGTGGCTTGAGCCGGTTCTCCCGCTCCAATCCCGGCGTACGTGTCGTCGGGGGAAAGACGATTGAGACTGCGATGCCATGCGGCTGCAGTTCGTGACGAAGCGCTTCGGAGAAGCCTGTGACTGCGTACTTGGCTGCACCGTAGGCCGTGAAGCCAAAGAACGCATGGAAGCCCACCACCGAGGAAAAGTTGACGATATGCCCCTGGCCCCGCGCGATCATCAGCGGCGTCACCGCCTTGGTCGGGTGAAGCGTCCCGAAAAAGTCGACCCGCATCGAATCGTGGAACACGTCAACAGCAAGTTCCTCGAAATAGCCCGGATGACAGTATCCGGCCGCGTTGATCAGCAAGTCGGGCACGCGACCATTCGAACTCAACGCCGCGATCGCGTCACGCGCCTCCGGCCAGTCCCCCAGGTCTGCGGACACGGCACGGAATTGCTGCTCCGCATTGACGCGCAGCGCATCGAGCTCACCGAGCGTCTCGTCGAGAGGAGCCTGTGAGCGCGCAATGATCGAGACGTGCGCTCCTCGCTGAGCCAGGAGATGTGCCGTCGCCCGCCCGATGCCGCTCGAGCCGCCGGTCACGATCGCGTATTTCCCCGAGAAGGCCATTTTGCTTTCCCCTACAAGAGTTCGTTCGTACCCCGGGCTACCAGATTGCTCCACATATTGAAACCCTGTTTGAGGCAAATCGTCACGGATTCAGCCTCCTAAATCGGGTCCCTGGGTGGATCCACCCACCGTCTCGCGCCACTGTGTCCCGTGGCACTCTCCGCAGCCAGTATACGGGTCCTCGACGTACTGGCGCGTCTCTGTGCAGTAGGCACGCACTTTGACCTGCCTCACCACGAGCCACTGCCGCGCGACCCAGCCCTCCAGCACCATATTCGGGCAGGCATTGGCCCGGAGGATGTCCGGCACGGGACACGCATTGCACAGGCGAGGACGCCACGGCGCCGAGTGCGGGTTCTGGGCGATCAAGCGGCACTCTTGCACCTCTCGGCCCCGGTTAAAGTCCTCGTAGTAGAATTTGCACTCTTTGCCAGCAGGCGTGATCATCCCGACTCCCTCCTCACTGCCCTGCCTGCCGCCATCACCCGACCGTCACCGTGCCGAGCGTCAGCGCATCGCCCGCAGGCTGACCATCTACGCTCAAGGGCAAACGTGGCGCGCCACTCACGTCGTACAGGCCCACCAGGATCTGATAAGTTCCCCTGGGCGCCCCGAGCGGCACGAGCAGGCCGTAGCGGTCCTCGATCACGCCCCGACCGGGCTGCCACGCGGTCGTCAGGTCCATCCCGTCTCCCGGCTCGGTATCCACCTGGGCAGCGATCTCGCCATCTGGCCCAACCAGGTGAAGGAAAACCTTGTAGCGCCCGCTGGGCGTTGCCAGAGCCTCCCAGGATAATGCTACACGAATGACGTCGCCCGCCTGCACCTGTGCCGGCTCGATGAGATAGCCTCGCAGTGCAATCTCCTCGCCAAAGCGCACGTCGTCGAGCGCACGTGTTAGCGCGGGCGTCTCTTCCGCAACCGGCAGACCATACACGGCCAACCGTACATCGCCGTACCACGTCTCACTGGCCTTGTATGCATTCGACGCGAGCCACCGCTCCACGATCCGCTCTGGATCGCTCTCCTGCTCCGCCCACAACACTGCGTACAGCAGGTCGTGCTGCGCTGCGATCGACTGAAGCTCGGTCACCAGCTCCGCCTCGACTGGCGGACGCGAGCGAGGAAGGGGGTACACTGGGACGCCATCGCGGTAGTAGTAGGTGAACACTTCCCACTGATTCGGCGCATTCAACAAGATGACATCGTCCTCTTGCGCCGCGGCGGCGATATCGGCGGCGATCGCGCGATAATCACTGCGCGCATAGGCAGGATCTAGATAGTAGTTCCGCAGTGAACGTACAGCCCCAACGGCAACCAGGCCTAGGCAGAGCAGCAGCCACAGGCGGTTCGCGAGGCTTCTCTGCATCCCGCTCGATCGCTCAAGGCGTGCAATGCCGCCCCCCATCAGCAGTGCGAATGCAGGGCTGGCGACGAGGTAGAACTTGGGCCTGTAGGCAGGGCGCCCGGTAGCGGCCAGCGCAGCCATCGTGACTGCCGGGGCGAGGGCGAGCGCGACGAGGCCAAGCGTCGCCGCACCGCGCCTGCGGTTGGCCGCTCGTTCGCCAAAACCCACAAGCCCGGCCCACGCGCCCAGGATCGCCAGGACTGTGCAGCCGAGCACGATCCACCGCGTCAAGTCACCGCTCGGCGCGGTCTCTCCGACGCTGAGCATCCGCAGCCACTGCTCGACCACGAACCCCACCGTGTACGCCCCGCTGATTGGGCCGTAGGCGGTGATCCTATGCCAGGCCACCGGCAGCCAGGGCAGATACAACACGAGGATGGCCGCATGCATGCCGACCCACCACAGTGCGATGCGAGTCTTCTTGCGCTCCGGCCCTCGTCCGAGCCACCACGCCAGCCAGGCCACGCTGACCGAGGCAATGATGATCGGGAACATATAATGCACCCACAGTCCGGCGGCGCTCGCCACGACATAGGTGCCGGACCAGGCCAGGCTCGGGTGATCCTCACGCACAAACGCATCTATCCACCGCACTAAGGCATAGACCGCCAGTGCACCGAGGAACGCGACCAGGATATACATGCGCACTTCTTGCGAGTACTGCACCTGGAACGGCGATACAGCCGCACAGAACGCCGCCAACCAGCCCGCACGTGCTCCCCAGATCCGGCCCCCAAGCAGATAGACCAGGCCCACCAGGGCTACGCCCACCACGACGGACAAGGCACGGACGGCAGCCTCGCTCTGGCCAAAGACCTTAACCCATCCCCATAGGAGCACGTAATACCCAGGGGGGTGCACGTCAGCGCGTGCCGCGTCAATGACCAACTCCAGTGGCCGCTCCGTCACCCGCACGCTGTTCCCCTCGTCAGCCCACAGGCTCTGCGCGGTCAGGTTCGCTGCCCGCAGCACGAGCGCGAGCACGAGGACCCCCGCCACGAAGGCCCATCCGCGCCAGGCACGGATCCGCGCAGCTCGCTCGCGTCCAGCCTGCACCGCTGCCGCACTCTGCACTGCAATACGTCTCTGTTTCTTGGCCGGCATTCGCTTCCGCTCTTGCATGTGCCGCTGCTAGCGCACGAGCAGGGCCTATCCTGGCTCGCGCACTAGCCTTACCTCGCCCCCTTTCGCCACCTGGAACCGGTCGAAATCACGCGCAACGAATGTGCGCTCGAACACGCGTTGTGCCTCCTCGAGCACCTCACGCTCGAAATAGCGCCGCGAGAGGTGGGTCAGGATCAGCGCGTCCACGCCTGCGCCCCGCGCCAGCTCGGCTGACTGCTGCGCGGTCAGGTGCCCGAAATTGCGCGCCAGATCGCGCTCTCGCTCCAGGTACGTCGCTTCGATCACCAATGCATCCGCACCACGCGCCAGATCGTGCAGACTCTCCGTGCTGCCCGCGTCCCCGACAAAGACGAGCCGCGCCCCCGCCTGCTCCGGCCCCAGCACCTGATCTGGATGTACGACCGTCCCGTCCGCCAGCACGACCGACTCGCCCTGCACCAGCAGCGCGCGCTCTGGGCCGCGAGGAACGCCGATCGCCTCCGCTTTCTCTGCTAGGAACGGCCGGTGTGACTTTTCCTCGAACGTATAGCCGAAGCAACCAGGGCCGCGGTGCACCACTGGAAAGGCGCTCAGCGTAAAGGTCTCGTCCTCCATCAACGTGCCGGGCGCCACGTCGTACAGCTCGATCTCCAGCGGGCGCCGGTTCGGCCCGAAAACAACCTCCATCAACCTCTCGACCCGATCCAGCGCCCATCGCCCGCCCCAGATCTCGACCCGATCGATCGCCTCCCACCGGCCAAAGGTGGACATGATCCCGCCCAACCCAAGGATGTGATCCAGGTGCCCGTGCGTGAGCAGGATGCGGTCTAGCCGACGAAAGCCCAGCCCGCTGCACAGCAACTGCCGCTGGGTGCCCTCGCCGCAGTCCACGAGAAAACGGTACTCCTTGTACAACACCATCGCCGACGAGAGGCCGCGATGGACCGATGGAGCGGATGCAGATGTGCCCAGGAAAACGAGTTCAAACATCAACCCTGCCTATTGCCTTGCTCGTCGCCACAGCTAGACCTGGATCGCAACAGTTCCTGCCTTGCGCTCCTTGCCCGAGATCAGGATCTCGACCGGCAGGAACTGACCGATCAGCCACGCGTTAGTGAGGAGGTGCTGCGTGATACCCGAGACGGCGTACGCGCTCGCCCCTTGGGCCAGCGCCAGGGGTAAGAGGAGCTGATCTGCCAGGTGCTCGTCTACCGGCTGGCGGTGCCTGTGATAGCGCACGAAGGCGCGACACGCTTCTTCGGCCACTTCCTCGGCCGGTCTGCGGATCCGGCCATAAGCAACAAAGCCGGCCCGCGCGTGCTCATACTCGGCCAGGACGAACACCACCGTGCCCTGGCCTGGGGACAGCGGCGCGTCCTTCTCTATGCGCGCCACGATCCCCTGCTTGCGCAGGTAGAAATCGGCCTGGGCCGCCTGGCGATCGACAATGTGCTGCGGGAGGTTCGATGCAGCCGAGAGAACCGACACCTCGCGCAGTGACCCACGCTCCATCAGAGAGAGACCGTCGAGCGCGGCGCCGCCGTGGATCTGACCTCGCAGCAGCCCGCCTCCGCGTGGGTACCACCCCCACCTCTCGGCGTCGACCTCCGCCACTGCCCCGCTCGCGATGGCCGACAGTGTCCGCAGATACACCTCCCGCACATAGTCGACCGGCGGGCTCCACGCTACGTGAGTCCCACCGATCAGCTCGACGAACGAGGGCTCGCCCGACAGCGCGAGTGGCCACAGCACCGTTTGAAAGATGAGCGTGGTCGCCCCTGCCGTCCCCACATCCCATCGATGGCTCCCCGTGCGCGGTGCGCATTGCGGCACGAACGTGAGCGTCCTCGAATTCAGCACCGCGCCCTCTACCTCAGCATCGCACAGCTCCGCCACGGCATGGACAGCAGCAAGATGCTGGGGACGCAGTCCCGGTTTGGGCCTCCGCGCGCGTAGGTGCTCGATATGGAATCCCTGTCCGGTCACCGCCGCCAGGGACAGTGCCGTTCTCAGGAGCTGCCCGCCGCCCTCACCATATGCGCCGTCAATCTCAATCACTCGCTTCTACTCGTCCCCCGGCGACAGGTATCCCTGGCACTCGAACTCCCTGGCTCCCTTGTCCCTGAACCCCAGCGACTCGGCAAGACGCTGCGACGGCACATTGTCCTCTCCGACCGTATACAGCGGCAGGAGCCTGGCAGACAGGATATCCTGTACGCATGCGGCACCCACCGCCTTGCCCCATCCCCTGCCTCGCACCTCGGGATCGGTATACACGTACATATCGGCAAAGCGGTCCGTCTGCCAGTTCACGCCGGCAGCCGCGACGACCTGGTCCTGCACGCGGATCTCGTGCCGGAATGCGCCCTTTCCGGGCTGTACCATCACGTTGATCACAGGCCGGTAGACCTCGGGCTCCAGCTCATAGACTGCGTTGCGCTGCCTGCTGGACAGCACCAGAGCCGCCTCGACCGCGTCCTGCAGGCCCGGTGAGGTGACGAGTGTGTACGGTCGCCCCGCTATCAGCGCGCTCTTCAAGAGGCCACCCACATCGTCTGGCAGCGCTCGCAGGACCACCAGCGGCACAAATAGATCCCGCCCGGTCTGGCATACCGCAACAAAGCCGTCTGTCGTGCCCGTGGGGCCACGATGCAGCGTGAGCTTTACCCGTCGCGCATCGTGCCACAGCGCATAGTAGGCCGTCATTGCATCCGCAGGATCTGCCGGAGCGAGAAGCGAGCGGATCAGCTCTCGCTTGTAGGAGATGGCTCCCGACGACGGGCCCTCGTGCTGGGCCTTCCCGGCTGAAGGATCGCTCACTTGGCGAATGTACCCAGGATGTGCCCATAGTACAGGCGGTGATAGTCCCCCCGCGGATACGAGCGACGCGCGACGTCCGGCACGAGATTCGCCGGGATCACGTCGTTGCTGTGCACCACCTTGCATTCGTACACTAGCGGGCACTCGTCGAGAACCAGCGCCTCTACCTTCTGCCCCATTGAGGTTGGGACCTCTGCCAGCTTGTTCACATCCCGCCCGCTCTTGGTCCCGCACATGTTCACGTAGGATCTCATCTCCCGCGTGGGCACGTTGACCGTGAATGCCTGCGATGCCTCGATGAACTGGTAGGTGTAGCGTGACGGGCGCACCAACACGACCATCACCGGCAGGCCCCAGATGACGCCGACGCTCGCCCAGCCGATCGTCATCACGTTCGATGAGCCATCCTCGCGCGTCGAGGCCAGCAGTATCCCACCATTGGCCAGCATCTCTAGCGTTGTGTCGAGTTGATGGGTATAGGGCACTTCCCTGAATGCCATGCGCTCTCCCTCCTGAGGGGTAAGGACAAACGGCGCAGCCAGCGCTGCGCACGGATTGTACCACGTCCTATGGGAAAAGACAATCACCGGGCACGCCAGCGCTCCGAACTACCCTTGGACAGGGCGCAATGCGATTTGCGCTTTCTGGCGTTTCGTGCTACCATAGCTACGTGCCCTACTGTGTTAGTGATGCGCTATTGACGTTTTGAGCCAACACCTACTATCATGGGGGCTGCGCTCTTTTAGGGAACACAGTGGTCCTTCGGGCCGCTGGTTCTACAGGCAAGCCCCCACCTGCGAAAGCAGGTTCAAAACCAATCCGCACACGGCATGGTAGGGCTCCCTACGTGTCCCACCCGCCTTTTTCACTCCAGCCTGCCCTGTTCATTGCCATGGTATTCGCCTCTGTATCCCGTCCTCAGCCACAATGGCGAAAACTCGTCCCCCTCTTTGACCGAAAATCCTAGTTTTTCCTTGACAAGCGATCTCGCATATGGTATCCTCTCCCACGAGTATGCCACGTGCCGGTCCAAGCAGGAGGTTGTATGCTGCGAGAGCGGGTAGCCGAAGACATCTATGTCTTTACGAGCGAGCTGTACCTGCAAGCAACTGCAAGCGCTATCTTGACCCCCGAAGGGTCGGTGATCATCGATACACTGCCCTTCCCCCAGGAGACAAGGGAAATGCTGCGTTTCGTCAACAGACGCAGCCAGGCCCCAATTCGCTATCTCGTCCTTACCCACTTTCAGCCCGATCATAGCTATGGCGCCTGCCTGATCGATGGCGAACTGGTGGCCCACGAGCGATGCCGTCGCATCCTCGAGAAGCACGGCGATCAGCTCCTCGAAGAGGACCGGCTGCAGAACCCCGAACTGTGTGAGGTGAGCATTCGCCTTCCCGAAATGGTATTCGACCGGGGCAGCCTGACGCTCCACGTCGGCCAAAAGACCATCACGCTGATGCACACACCGGGCAACACCAGCGATGGCGTCTCTGCGTATGTCAAGGAAGACAAGGTTCTCTTTGCAGGCGATCTGGTGATGCCGGTCCCCTTTATCGTCAACGGTGACCACGAGGTCATGCGCCAATCGCTGCGCAAGATTCAAGAGCTGCAGTTGGATAACATCGTGCAGGGCCACGGAGACGTTCTCTTGCGTGGCGAGATTCCCGAAGCCATCGACACCAGCATTCGCTACCTCGACACGATCGAAAAAGAGGTGTGGAGGCGCGTCGAGCGGGGGATCCCCAAGGGTAATCTGCGCCGATTGTCCATCGAGCGCTGCCACAAGTCACGTATCCCGCTGAACGGCCTTGCTGAGGAGTTGCATCAGGCGAACCTCGCGCATCTCTACGACGTCGTGCTCGGCCAGGCACAACAGACTCTGAATGGTGCAGCGATCCTGAGCGAGTGATCCCTGTCCAGCGAATACTGAGTGGCCCGCCTGCTCTGGCGGGCCGCTTTCGTATGCCTCACGTGCGGCGACTGGCGCAATTTGACAACCGGGCGCGTGCCTCGTACACTTGGCCGCACCGGTCCGGGAGGGGGTCGTGGATCAGCCAAGACTAACGCGCGAAGAAAAAGGTATGCTTCACGGCGCGCAGGGTCCCGCCGTGAAACGAGCCATGGAAATCGTGGTGGCCCTCGGCAAGATCTATGGCGCACCTCACCTCGTGCTTGTGGGAAGCGTCCAGGTATCGGGCGTAAGCTTCAAGAACCTCGGCGAGGCCGGTCTGGCCTTCCTTCAGGAGTGGGCCGACCAGGGCGCACAGGTACGTGTACCTACCACACTGAACCCGGCAGGGATCGATACCGTGCGCTGGAGCATCCTCGGCTTCGACGAGCGGTTCGCGCGCCAACAAGGCCGCGTCATCGAGGCCTATGCTCGAATGGGTATCCAGACAACGTGTACCTGCACGCCCTATCTGGTAGGAAACCTACCCTCCTTTGGCGAGCACATCGCCTGGGCCGAGTCATCGGCGGTCTGTTTCGCCAACTCGGTGCTGGGTGCGCGCACGAACCGCGAGGGCGGGCCCAGCGCGTTGGCGGCAGCCATCTGCGGTCGCACCGCAGCCTACGGCTTTCACCTCGACCCGGGTCGGCGCGCTCGATTTCACGTGGACGTTAGGTGCCCGCTGCACACGCTTTCCGACTGGGGAGTACTGGGCTACATCGTCGGACGCCAGGTGCGTAACGCCGTGCCCTATTTTGATCTGGGCGACCAACGGTGCGCCCCTCCCGAACCGGATACGCTCGGCAGCGATCTCTGTGCCGACCAGCTCAAGGCGCTGGGAGCAGGTCTGGCAGCCAGTGGCGCGGTGGCTCTCTATCACGTGCGCGGCGTCACGCCGGAGGCGCGGCAAGGAGACGTGCTGGCTGACGATGCACAGCGGCTCGTTGTTGACGATCTCGCGGATGGCTATCAGGCGCTCAATCGCGGGACCTGCCGTGTGGATCTGGTCAGTGTGGGCTGCCCGCACGCCTCCCCGCGGGAACTCGAGCAGATCGCTCGTGCCGTGTCGGGCCAGCACCTGCAAGCCGCCCTGTGGGTGACGACGGCCCGTGAGACGCGGGAGCGCATGCCGCACGCGGTGTTTGCCATCGAGGATGCTGGCGGACAGGTCGTTGCGGACACCTGCATGATCGTCGCGCCGATAGAGGAGCTCGGGTTCCGGGTGCTGGCGACGAATTCGGCCAAGATGGCGACCTATGCCCCCTCACACTCTGGCGTGCAAGTGCGGTTCGGGAACCTTGAGCAATGCGTCGAAGCAGCCATCACTGGCCTATGGCCCGCGGTCGCAGCTAACGCGGAAAGGCACCCCAGATGAGACCACGCGAGGTCCTGATCCTCACGCTCTTGCTCTGCATCCTTTCTGCCGTGGTAGGTGCGGCCGTGCTATTCTACGTGTACGTCTGGCGGCAGCCCACCGTGGTACAGGTACCCACAGCCGCCGAGGGGATACAGGTGACCTTCCCCGCGACGCCAGATGGCCAGGCATCCCCGACCCTCGAGCCACTTCCCGCCTTGGTGACGCCTACCCGAACTGAAACGCCGCCACCTACCCCTTCACCGGTGGTGACGGCCGCGCCGACGCCTACCTCGAGCCTGACGCCAAGCCCGCCATTCGGCCTGACACCCAGCTCGACGCCCTCCCCGCTACCTGCAGCGCAGCTCGCCGACGCGTATCTTGCCAAGCGATACGGCGACTATCGCCTTGCCCGGACCGAGTTTCGCTCCGTGCTGGATACTTCCGAGGACGAAGAGACGCAGCAGGAAGCGCTCTATCAGCTTGGGGTATGTGCGCTGCTCGATCAGGAATATGCGGCTGCCGAGGCCCTCCTCGGGCAATTCCTCACCGAGAACGAAAGTGATCCCAGGGCGGTAGCCGCCAAGTACCATCTCGCTCGGGCGCTCGACGGACTGGGACGGCACGGAGAAGCACGCGAGCGCTACCTTGCCTATCTGGAGCAACAGGACGTGCTTACCGACGTCGTTTATACGCAGATCGCGGAAGATGCGGTGCTGGAAGGCAACTACCAAACGGCGACAGAAGCGTACGGACGGGCCGTGGAATCAGCGCCTGATCTTTCCCAGCAGTATGACCTGCGCGAGAAACTGGGGCTTGCCTACGCGAACTGGGGTCGCTACGACCAAGCGGTAGAATCGCTGCAAAGCATCACTGACGACTCGCAGAACACGTTCCGTCTGGCCCGCATCTGGTATCTGATCGGCCAGATCGACCGCCAAGCCGGCCGCGAGAGCGAAGCGATTGATGCGTTTTCGCAGGCCGTGTATGGCGATCCGCAGGCCGGCTATGCGCACGCGGCCTTGGTGGCACTGGTAGAGTCCCTCGTCGAGGTGGACGAGTTCCAGCGCGGCCTGATCGACTACTATGCTGGCAGTTACGCTGCTGCAGCGGCGGCTTTTGGCAGCTACATTGAGGATACACCCGAATACGACAGCGATGCACTCTACTATATCGCCTTATCCTACTTGGCGGACGGCTACCCTGAGCGGGCCGTGCAAGAGTGTGACGAGGCACTGGGCGCCTTTCCCGAGACCATCCCGCATTGGGGAGACCTGTGGCTGACCCGCGCCCGTGCCTTTGCCGCTCAGGGCCGCACCTCCGACGCTGTCGCCGCCTATCTTGCCTTTGCCGACGAGAACCGCGATCACGTCCAAGCTCCCGATGCTCTCTGGGAAGCGGCAAAGCTTTTGGAAAAAGATGCACAGCTTGCAGAGGCGGCCGACGTCTATACCTCGCTTGCCGACCGTCACGTCAATGACCAGCGCGCCCCGACGGCCCGGTTCCGCGCCGGGATCGCCCGTTATCGAGTCGACGACCTCGATGGCGCGCTCGTGGCATGGCGTGAGCTGACCAATGGCTACCCCAGCAATGCACAGGCTCTGGGCGGGCGCTACTGGATCGGTAAGGTGTTATGGGCCGAGGGAAACGAGCAGCAGGCACGAGAAACACTCCAGCTCCTGGCAGACGAGCACCCCTACGACTACTATGGGCTTCGCGCCGCACAACTGTTGGCGAGTAGCGGCCGGCCACCGGATTGGCCGGGATCCCCTCAGGGCCTCCACCTTACCGCGGAGGGAACGGCTTTGCAGGAAGAGGCCGAGGCGTGGTTGCACGAATGGAGTGGTACGGAGCCAGGAGCGGACCTGGCTGCCGTGCGTGAGGATCTATCCGCAGACCTCCACTTTCGCAGGGCGATAGCGTTTGCGGCTCTGGAAAGGCGCGGCGAGGCGGGAGATGAAATCGAGACGCTGCGCGCCGAGTATGGCCAGGACCCGGTTGCCCTCTACCAGATCGCGCTGGTGAGCCGTGACTTGGGACTCTATGCACCCGCAATACGAGCAGCGATGGGCGTGACGCTCCTGGCCCCAGAGGAGTCCGTGTTCGAGATGCCTCTTTTCATCCAGCAGCTTCTCTACCCTACCTACTTCCCCGACCTGGTAGCAGAAGAGAGCCGCGCTTATGACCTTGACCCGCTGCTGATGTTCGCACTGATCCGCCAGGAGAGTCTCTTCGATGACCAGATCGCATCGTGGGCGGGAGCTGTTGGCTTGACCCAGATCATGCCGAGTACAGGTCAATGGATCGCAGAGATGATGCCCTGGCCCGCATATACAGAGCGTGACCTCGAGCGCGCCTACCTGAACGCCAAGTTCGGCGCATGGTTCATGTCACGCATTCTCGACATGACCGAAGGCAACGTTGCTGCGGCGCTAGCTGGCTACAACGGCGGGCCGGGCAACGCGCTGCACTGGCTCGAAGCGGCAAAGGGAGACCCCGATCTGTTTGTCGAGATCATCGATCGAGACGAGCCGCAGCGCTATGTGCGTGAAATCTACCGTCACTATGATGTCTATACACAGCTCTACGGTACGGGGCACTGAGCTCGCCGCCCACGTGTCAGATAGCAGCGATCCTGGCTCCCGACAGGTCTCCATCCTGCCTGGCCGCACACAACCCGCTCAGTTCAGGTAGCCCAACCCCCGAAGCCGTTCCTTGAGCTCTTCATCGTCTTTGAGCTGGAGGCGAGCGGCCCTCCATGCTTCCGGGACACGTCCCTGTGCCTCGGAGACAAAGCTCTGCAAGAGTCCGTCCAGCTCCTCGGACAGAGGCCGCTCCTGGTCGATCAGGTTTGCAAGCTCGCCAGGATCGCGGACAACGTCGAACAACTCGTCCGGCTGATCACCAACCGTGATCAGTTTGTGTGCTCCGCGATAGATCGCACGCCTCATCGACCGGCAACGGTAGAGATCGATCGCCTCTGGGTCCGCATTCTGCATCAGCACGATCAGGGTATCCGGGGTAAAGGCGTCGCTGAACACGACGCCCGCCTCTGGATCCGATCCGCTGGCAGCCGTCGCCAGGCTGAGGCCGTGGATGTCGATCGGTGCTCTATCCTCCGCATCGCCGTACACAGACTCTACACCCGCGGCCTCGAGTGCAGTGTGAAAGATGCGCCGCGCGGACACGGGCTGTGTGACCCGCTTGCCTGCCGGGTACAGCTTGGGGTAGCGCACGACCAGCGGCACACGCACCAGGTCGTCGTAGGCCACGAGCGAGTGTCCCACGAAATGGTGGTGGTTCAGTCCCTCGCCGTGATCGGAAGTGACGATCACCATCGTGTTGTCCCGTATCTCGGGATCATCCAGGTAGTGGTACAAGCGGCGAAGCAAATGGTCTTCGTAGGCAACCTCGGCGTCGTAGAGGTCGTTGATTGCCCGGTCCTGCATCTCGGTGAGCGGTTCCCTGAGCGGGACCATCCAGCGATAGTGCTCGTGATTATAGCGGTCCATGAACGCGCGTGCCTCGTGGTCGTGGCGATACCACGGTGCGAATTTGCGGATAAAGCGCGGCCTTGGACCGTAGGGAAGGTGCGTTTCCATCAGGTTCACGAACGCGAACAGCGGCCGCTGTGACCCCTTGTCGTGGCGGGCCCGCAGGTATCCCAGCAAATCGCGCATAGACTGGATCGTGTTGCCCTTGAAATTCGCATACCGGCGCCACAGCGGCACGATCCATGGGTGGAGGGCGATACGCAGCATGAAGTTGCTGTGCGCGAAACTGTCCTGGATGGGGGAAGTGACCCGTCGAAGGAGCCGCACGACACGCTGCATGATCCGTCCCCACGTGCGCGGTCGCGAATCGGCGATCGGGGGCCGCGATGGAAAGGCTCCCCCATAGTTATAGAACGCCTCAAAGCCCCGATCCAGGTTATTGTCCACCACTCCCAGGAGAGGATTGTTGCAGAAACCCACGGTATCGTACCCTTCGCGGCGAAGAATCTCGGCCAAAGTCGGATACTGCTCGCTGTGCTTGTCATAGATCTGGGTCGTGCCGTGCGTCGTGGGGTACTCACCGGTAAAGAACGACGCATGCGCTGGGATCGTCCACTGTGCGGGCGAGATGGCGCGCTCGAACAGCACGCCCGTCCCCGCGAACGTATCGAGGTGTGGTGACGTCTCGCGGTCATAGCCATATGACGACAGTCGATCCGCACGCAACGTGTCTAGCACGATCAGTAGGATATCTGGTTTTCTATTTGTCATTCCTTACTTCTATTTCTAGTCAGATCCGCTTTCTCTGTAGCATCTTTCGTGAGCAATACTGAATCGCTCGCTACGCATACAGGCGCTCCACTGATTCTTTTATGTGTCTCACTTCTCGTTGGATCTGGCCCAGCACTGCGCCGTGGAGTAGTGGCAAGCGAAGGAAGCCCCTTGCCCAGCCGCTCCTGCTGCCGATCAGCAGCGAGAGCCTGGATCCGCCCTCCTCTGCAGAGGTCATCTCGAAGGTACCCTCCACCCCGAGGGGAGGCTGCACCAACGCAAACCCAAAATGATCTTGGCCGACCTCTGTCAGCCGAAAGTGCAGCCCAATATGGACGCCGGCAAACTGCTCTCGCGTCTCGAACAGCGCCCCCTCCTCAGCGAACGATCCCTCAGTGAACGTGAATCCGCCGTGCGTTCCGAACGTGTACCGCTCGGGATGCTCGCCGAGCGACAAGAACCATTCACGTACCTGGTCGGGCGAGACATGGATGCCCGTCGAGGCCTCCAACACGATAGACCTTGGGTCCATGCTACTTTCCGCGTTCTAGCCACGCTGGCACAAGCTGGACAGCCTCTCGACACGAGCAGACGGCCCCGGCTGACATCAGGGATTCTCGCCCCGGTCTCCTGCGCTAGCCCCAAACGTCAGGCTCTCATACATATCGTAATGCACGATTTCGAACAGCGGTTTCCGCGGCGTAACTGGCGGCGTCTCTGCTGGATAGCCAACGGTCAGCAGCCCGACGATCTGCATAGGCTCTGGGATCTGGAGCACATCGGATATCGCGTCCCGGTCGAGACCATCGACCCAGCATGTCCCCAGCCCCAGGGCGTGGGCCTGCAGCATCATCTGCATCCCAGCCATCCCTACCTCTCCTCGGAGGAAACGCTGGCCCATCCGGCTGCCGACTTGGCCGCAGAGCACGATCAGTAGCGGCGCCTCCTCGACGCGCGCGTGCCGAGCCAGGTAGTAGGTCGCGTGTCGAGCCACCTTTTGCCGCATCTCCTCTTCCTGGACCACGATGAATGCCCAGGGCTGCTGGTTATTGGCAGACGGCGCCCACCGCCCAGCCTCGAGGATCTGCTGCAGCGCCTCGTCCGGAACAGGCTTGGGTAGATAGCGCCGCACGCTGCGCCTCGATCGCATCAGATCCAGAAGTGCTTCTGGCGCCACCCGATCTTCTTCAGACATGAGAAGCCCTTTCCTCTCCCTGTGTCGATCCTCGTAAGCTTACACCAGCGGACTGCACCGATCTTTGCAATTCTACAACAAAAGAATGCCCCACGCAAGCGCTCACCCACGAAACCGGCTAGCCCAGCCCGAGCCAACCTACAACTGCAGGCGTTGCCCCCGCTGCATCGAGCAGCATCGGGAGGAGCAGTATGCCCAGGCAGTTTGCCCTTCGCGACCCAAAGCAAGGAGCGATGAGGCCGATGCCGGATCCGGCCAGCATCACCAGGATGCCGCGCCCGCCCGTGAGGCCGCCGATCGTGCCGGTGAACGCCACCAGCGCTGCAACAGCAAGCCACCGCAAGGAACGCGATCCAACCAGCCTGCTGGCCCAGCGACCGAATGCCAACGTCAGCAAAGAGGCGACCGCGCCACAGATGGCCATCGCGGCGACAGACAGCCAGTAGGTCCGCTCTGAACCCGGCGTGTATCCCGGTGCCAGCATGGACGCCATCCCCCCCCTCGTCAAGGGCGGGCCGGGCGCCAGGAACAACAAGAGCGCGCCGGCATAGTACACCATCTTTGTTGCGCCCTGCGCGATCAGGAACGCTCGCTCATCGCGCTGGGCGGTCGCGTGCCCGGCGATGAGTCCACCTAGGCTGCCTGTGACCGCCGGCAGGTAGGTAGCCACGAGTCCTCCCAGCGTACCGGCTGCGACGCCGCCCAGCGCCAGCGACAGATCGGCGTCTACAGAGCGCGGTACGTGCTGCCTGGGAATCCGTCCTCCCGCGATCAAGTTCTGTAAGAGCCAGGGCACGGCAAAGAGGCCGACGAAAGCTGGCACCAACCCCTGGTACGACAGCGCGCGCGGTATCATCGGCCGATAGCTGAGCGCCAGCCCAAGCAGGCCAGAGAGGGCAAAGGTCGCTAGTCCGGCCGCGAGCGGCACCCAGGCCACGAGCAGGCGTGCGAGTGGTGCCGAACCGTGCTCTGGATCTCTTGGCCACTCTGACAAAAGGACGAAAAGCACCAGTGCGCCAACGAGCCAGTGCAAGTGAGGCTGTAGCACGTGGAGCAGCATGCTCGTGACCCGGCCCGCCAGCGGCGCGAGCCCGACCAGCGCCCACAAGCCACCGAGGCAGCCAATCACAGTGAGAGCAAGCGCTTCGTAGCCCCGCCCCTGCAGCAGGTAGCTGTGGCCAGGCGAGACGATCCATGCCGAGCTATCGTCGGGCGCCGAGATCAGGATCGCCGGGATGCCGCTGGCCATTGCATAGCCCACAACCATGCCGACGAAAAGCATCAGCCACGGCTCAGTCATGCTTCCCGAGGTCCGTGCTCGCATCACCAGCAGGATCAGCGCCGCGACGTTGTACACGTGGAGCCCAGGGAGACAAGCAGCCACACACGCGACGCACGTCCCTACAACCGCATAGAGAAGGCACGCAAGCACCTGCACAGCGGCCCTCCTGTCGCCGGCTACCTAGCCAAACACCTCTCTCATCCGCTGGCAGAAGTAGCGCACATTGTCCCACTTGGCATCGGGGGCGATACGGTGGTCGGGGCATGGCAAATAGCCGCCCAGCTCGACCAACGGGACGAGGCGCTCCACCTCTTTGTCAACTGCCGCGCGGTCGTAGGCAAAGACCTTCTTGTTCACCCCGCCGACGCCCAGCAACCCTTTCCCGTACTGCTCCCGCCACGGCGCGATGTTGGCCTCCCACGTGCCAACCTCGATCGGGAACATTGTGTTCACGCCATTCTCAAACCACACCGGGATCAGCTCGTCGATCCGGCCGTCGCTGTCCAGGGAGATCACGTCGATCCCTGCGTTACGAACCAGATCCGTGATGCGCTTATAGTGCGGCCCGACCTTGCGCCGAAACACTGCCGGGTTGATCAGTGGGCCGCTCTTGAACGAGATGTCCTCCCAAAAGTGGGCGAAATCGAACTGGACGCCCGTCTCCAGTGCGGCTTTGGTGCAGCGGTAGCACAGCTTGCCCACTGTGTCGATGATCTCGTCGAACAAGGGCTCGTCATCGACCAGCAGATATGCCGAGCCCACGAGCCCCAGCCAGTTGCGGATCACGCCGTACAGGCTGCCACAATGCAGTCCAAGCGGAACGTCCCACTCGCCCGCCTGCAAATACTCCAGCCCCCCCTCGCGGAAGGGAATCAGCTCCGTACCGGTATTGACGCGCGCATCCAAGAGCCGGTCCTCGGAATACTGCAGGCGAGGGAGATAGATCTCTTCCCAGCTCTTCCGGTCCTTCAGCAGGTGGTCGATCTCTGTTGGAATGCCGGTCGCCCCCTCTTTCTGGAGGATGACAACGCCATCTCCGCCCAAGACCTTCCGCGAGCCATCGGGCAGCTCCTCCACCACCTTTGGCTCGATCGGAGGCCAGAGGCGCGTATGGGGACTGAAGCAGTTGTTCCAATTGAGATCAAAGCCCAGTTCCGCCGCGATTGCGGCATCCGTCGGGTTGCCATCGGACCAACTGGCCGCCTCCTCTACGGTAATGTGTCCCTCATTGGCCCACTTTACCAGGGTCTCGTTCCAATACCCAAAGTGGACCAATGGCAGCCGGTCGTATGGTTCGTAGTGCAGCACAGCGAGAGCGCGGTCTCTGTTGTTCATGAGCCTCCTTACTGTGTGAATGATGGTTGGCGCGCCCTAGATGCGCCTCCCCCTGTATAGCTGAGCCTGCAGTGCGGCGAGCAACTCCCATTGCCCCTGGGCGGCCAGTTCCGCTTGCTCGGGCCACGTCTCCGGATAGGCCAGACGGATCCCTGCCGCCCGTAGGATTCGTTCCAGCTCACCTACCTCGGTTGCAGCCAGTTGAGCGAAGGTCGTGATTCCCTCCTCCGCCAACACTCTGCTGATCTTGGGACCAATGCCCTCGATCTCGGTCATATCGTCGGGCGTATTCTCCTCGCACGGGGCTGCCGGCGTTTCTGCATCGGCCTCACCCTCGTGCCTCGAAAAGTGGGTCGTCACCTCGGTCTCGTTGTCATCGATCGGGATCGTGAACTCGACCGGCGTATTGGCAGCGCGTTCGCGCTGCGCCTGGCAGCGCCGCCACCAGATGACAAAAAGCACCACCCCGGCGATCGGGATCAAGAGCAGCCACCATCGCGGGTACCTGTTCATCTCTCTGTCCTCTCCCGTATCCTCTGCAAGCAAGCCCGCGCCTCCGCTGCTGCCCACACGCTATGGTAGGCACACCACATCCCGTCCAACGCCGGGCGCGAGCTCGAGAGCGCCCTGGTAGGCGCTCACCCTGCCGGCGGCCCGTACAGTGGTGTCGAGAGCGAGGCAGTCTCGTCCGGGAAAATCATCGAGCACGCTCTGCCAGAGCAGCAGGGTTAGCCGCCCACTCCCATCATCGAGCAGGTACTTGGTCCCTTGTGAAAACGGCCACACCTCGATGACTTGGCCCTCAACCACGATCCGCTGCCCGACGTGCTTCTCGCGAAGGTCGCCCATACGCGTCGGCGGCGTGGCCTGTGGCGGCGCCATCCGCACCACTCTTACGTCGCTCAGCACCCCGGGCACCAGCTCAACCGCTTCTTTGTACATCTCGACCAGCCCTGTCGCGCGCACGACGCTACCAAACTGCCAGCTTGCGTCGCCATAGGCTGCTGCAAACGGCTCCTTGGGCAGCCACAGCGCCAGCGAACCCGACCCATCGTCAACCAGGCACCGCTGGCCCGAATCGTACAGGACGAGATCGGTCAGCGTGCCCTCGATCGTCACCTGCCTCCCAGACAAACCCGGCAAGACGGCGCCTGTCTGGAGGACAGTCTGTGCTGGCAGAGCAGGCGTCTCTGCTCTGGCAGGCGTCTCTGCCCTGGCAGGCGTCTCTGCCCCAGCAGACGTCTGCGTAGGCACCGCTTGGGTGCTCGTGACTACCAGCGCCGGCTCTTTCACCGACGCCGTCGGCTCTGCTTGCGCGAGCACCTCCACCCCGGTCACGACCACGTCATCGGCGTGCTGCGGCACGAGCTCGATCGTGCCTTCGTACAGGTTGACGGTGCCGCTCACCGAGACCCAGGCGCCTGGCACGAGTTGCGCCGCAGCCGGGCACGCCTCGAGCCAACCGCTCCACGCCAACAGATAGCCCTCCGCGCCCTCGTCGCGCAGCCGAAAGCGAACTCCCGATGGAGAGGGAACGCTGTACACGATCTGCGCCTTCACCCTCACTGTCTCGCCCAGATGCGTCCTGTCGATCTGGCCGAGACGCAGCGGCAGCGCTGTCTCTGTGGCTTGTCCCAGCCGGTTCAGGTCGCCTGGAATCTCTGGCACGACCTCCAACTGCCCGCGATACTCGGCTACGCGCCCATAGACGTCCAGCAGTGCCCCCTCCTCCAGGTGCCCAACGTCCTCTCGCTCGGCGATGACGTCCTGCCACAGAATGACGACCAACCTGCCACTGCCATCGTCGACCAACAGCTTCAGCCCCGACTGCAGAGACGTCACTGCAACGATCTCTGCCTGGAGCCGCACTAGCTGGCCCAGGTCCTGGCGCTCGATCTCGGCAATCCGCCTGTGCGGCGCGACCTCCACCGGCACAGGGAGGCGCTCGATGGTTGCAGTGGCATCCAGAGCGAGCTGCAGCTCGTCCTGGTAGCTGGCTACTGCACCGCACAACTCGACCTGATCCCCAGGCTCGAGCGACAGCACCGCACTGTGTACAGCGGCGAACGCTCGATCCGCCACCACATCCATCTGGCCCGTCCGATCACGGAGCAACAAGACGACCAGCCCCTCATACGGAACGCGCACGCTCCGCACCTGCCCGCGCAGGCATATCCGCCGGTACAGATGCTCCTCGGTCAGCTCGGCAATGGCAGAGACAACCGGTACAGGGCGCTCGATCTGCAGGGCAGACGGCAGCGAGATAACAAGCTGGCTGAAATCAGTGCGGAACCGAAGCGTCCCCTCGACACCCACCCTATCCCCCAACACTGGAACCTGTGGCGCCTCGACCAGGCGATCGCTCACTGGCCGGTATGCCACCGCTCTGATCTCACCCGTGCCATCGTCGAGCCAGAAGGCAAACTGCCCGGATGATGGATCGTACGATGGGTGCCTAGTGATGACTCCGAGCATCCTGACGTACGCCCAATCCATGTCGCTGCCGATGTCAGCGACCCGGACGGTGAGCACATCGGTGCCCCGCGCAACTATCCACACGAGCGCGGTACCGGCCAACGCAGTGAGCAACGAGACATAGCGTACTGCCCGCAGGCTCAAGCGCCTGTACGTCTCTGCTCCGCAGTGCGGGCAGTGTCGCTGTGCCGCCATTGGCCGCCCACAGCTAGGGCAGCGCGCACCCGATGCCGGATCGGCAGTACTATGCTGGGACACGAGCACCCCACACGCTCACATCGCGCGCTCTGGGGCCACCCGCGTGGCCCTCAGAAGACCGTTTCCGCGTCCGCTTCCCATTCATCCTGCTCCTGGATCCAGCCGTTCACGAGCCCAGCCTCGTCCAGCGCAGCGATCGCTTCCTCGTATTCCTCAGCCGTGACCTTGCGCCCCAGCGTATCGTCGTCGACGCACTGATACGCCGGAAAATACTGCGACATCAGGCTGACGTGCACCTCCGGAGACAGGTTTGTCGCGATCCAGATCAATACCTCGCGGCTGCCGGCCAGCCCGTGCGGCAGCACCATGTGCCGGACGATCATCCCGCGCCGCGCAATGCCCTCCCGGTCCCTCTCCAGGCGATCGCCAACCTGGCGAACCATCTCGCGCAGCGCCAGTTGGTTGTGCGACGGATAGTCCGGAAAGCCAGAGAGCGAGCGCCCAACCTCCTCGCTCGCATACTTGGCATCTGGCAGCCAGATATCGATCACGCCCTCCAGCAACCGGAGCGTATCTACTCGCTCGAACCCGCTGCTGTTGTAGAGCAGCGGAATGCAGAGGCCACGCTCGACCGCGATCGGAAGCGCAGCAAGGATCGCTGCCACATAGTGCGTCGGCGTCACGAAATTGATGTTGTGGGCGCCTCGGTCCTGGAGTCTGACCATCATCTGTGCCAACTGCTCCAGGCTTACCTCTCTCCCGACACCAAGCTGGCTGATCGGATAATTCTGGCAAAAGCGACAGCGCCCCGTGCACCCGCTGAAAAAGATCGTCCCCGAACCGCGCGTGCCGCTGATCGGCGGCTCTTCCCACGCATGCAGGTTTGCGCTGGCTACCACAGGCATAGCTGGCGAACGGCAGCGCCCTCGGTCGCCGTGCAGCCGATCGACGCCGCAGCGGTGCGGGCACAGCTCGCAGTGCGACAGCGAACGCCACGCCTCTTCCGTACGCCGTTCGAGCTCCCCGCTCCGATAGAGCGCAAGGTAGCCGGGGAGCTGCACAGACATCACTTCCCGACCTCGACGATCACCTTCATCACACCGTCCTCCCGCGAAGCGACGAGATCGTACGCCTCTGCCACTCGCTCGAGCGGGTAGTGGTGCGTCACGAGGCTGTCCACATCAATCAGGCCGTCGTTGACCATGGCGATGGCGCGCGGATAGGTGTGCTTCATCCGCCGCACGTACTTGATCGTGAGGCCTTTGCGGCGCACAGTGTGCCCTGGAAAGAGGGCCTGATCCTCGCGAGGGATCCCAATCATGAGCAATTTGGCGCCCTTGCGTACCATGTAGGCAGCCTGAGCGACCGTCTCCTCCGCCCATGCTGCCTCAAATGCCACGTCGACGCCTCGGCCCCCGGTTTGCTCCATGATCCAGGCCACCGGATCCGCCTTGTCGGCCCTGAGCGTACCCTCGGCGCCGAGCTGTTCTGCCATGGCCAACCGTTCCGGAATCAGGTCCGTGGCCCACGCTGCGCGCGCGCCCGAGATGAGCGCCACCTGCAGCGTGAGCAAGCCGACAGGGCCGCTCCCCAGGACCGCGACCGTGTCGCCAGGTCGAAGCTTGGCTAGGCGCACAGCGTGCAGTGCAATGCCTAGCGGCTCCAACATCGCCCCCTGGTCATTGCTTACGCCATCAGGCAGCGGAAAGCACAACTCCGCAGGGTGCACTATGTACTCTTGCAGCGCCCCTGGCGTGGGCGGCGTGCTGCAAAAGAGAATGTTCTCGCACAGGTTTGGGTGCCCCTCTTCACAGAGCTCGCACTTGCCACACGCGATGGCCGGCTCGACGGCGACACGCGTCCCAACGGGCGGCCCCTCCACTCCTGGGCCCAACGCTGCGATACGGGCCGAGAACTCGTGGCCGATGACAAAAGGCTCTGTCACCTTGTCGTCGCCGATCCCGCCGTCAATGTAATAGTGCACACCAGAACCACATACGCCCACCGACAGGACCTGCAGCAGTACCTGCCCGGGTGCTGGCGTTGGTACAGGGACATCGTCGACGCGCATGTCGCGCGGACCATATAGTCGTGCTGCCTTCATATATATCCTCCCTCATGCAGATGGTCACAGTATAGCACAGGATCAGCCAACGCTGCAAAAAGTTGCGGGTGATGATGCCCCATGCTATACTGCAGCCGTCGTCCATACATCGCAGTCTCCCCTGCGGGTCAAGGCGGGCGGAGCGCGGTACCAAGGAGTGCTCTGTGTCCGCCGCACGTGTCCCCAAGCAGCGCCTCGATCTATTGCTGGTCCAGCGCGGCCTTGCCGAGAGCCGCGCGCGTGCCCAGCGCCTGATCATGGCGAACGAGGTGTCGGTCGACGGCGAAAAGGTCGTCAAGCCCGGGACCCGGGTCCGAACGGACGCTGACATCGTCGTGGAGCAGGGATTGCCCTACGTGAGCCGAGGTGGGCTCAAGCTAGAGGCCGCGCTGGAGGCCTTTGGCCTGGTCGTCGACGGTCTGGTCGCCGCCGACGTAGGAGCGTCGACGGGCGGGTTCACAGACTGCCTGCTGCAGCGTGGCGCGCACCGCGTCTACGCCATCGACGTCGGCTATGGCCAACTTGCCTGGAAGCTTCGCCAGGATCCGCGGGTGGTGGTGATGGAACGCACGAACGCCCGCTACCTGGCGGCGCTGCCCGAGCCGGTCGATTTCGCCAGCATCGACGCGTCCTTTATCTCCCTCAAGCTCATCTTGCCACGCGTCCGCGACTGGCTCAAGCCCGACGGCACCATCGTCCCCCTGATCAAGCCGCAGTTCGAAGCTGGCAGGCGCCAGGTGGGCAAGGGAGGCGTGGTGCGCGATCCGGCCGTGCATCGCCAAGTACTCGATGAACTGCTGAGCTGGGCACAGGCCAACGGCCTCTTTGTCTGGGGACTGACCCGCTCTCCACTGCAAGGACCAGCAGGCAATATTGAGTTTCTGGCCTGGTTCAAACTCACGCCACCGCCGGCCACCCTCGACCCCGATCGGGCCATCGCCTCTGCGCTCGGCGATTGACAGGATGCCCGATCGACTGTAGAATGAGAACCGCGGCTCGAAATACGCGTTACCTCCAAGAAAGCTAGCCAATGTCCGAAGTCTGTCCAAAATGCGGTGCTGCCAACCAGCCAGGCAGAAGCACGTGCGCCGTCTGTGGAGCCGAGCTTGAGCTTGCCCTCTACTCTGGGATGTTCGGCCCACCTCAACGACTCAGGTCACGATATGTGGTGCAGCGCCCGGTCAAGGTGGGCAGAAGCATCTCGATCTATCGCGCCGTAGACACGCGCAACAAGAACGCGCCCTGTCTCGTGCACCAGGTAGCGCTAACTTCCCTTGCGCCATACGATCGCGATCGCGTCGAGTACCGGTTTCTCGAAAAGGCCGCCGCCTGGCAAGAATGCCAGCACCCGAACCTCCTGCGGATCCTCGATGCCGACGTGCAGCATCATCGGCTCTATCTCATCACAGACCCGATCGTGGGCATCTCGCTGCGCTCTATCATCCGCGACCGGCAGCAGGACATCGCCGAGCAGACATTGCTCCGCTGGGCTGGACAGTTGTGTGATCTGCTCGACTATTTGCACAACAGGCAGCCGCCGCTCGTCGTCGGCTGCCTCTCGCCGGCATCGATCCACGTCGACGAGTCTGGGCAGTTGCAGTTGATCGAGGTCGGCCTGATCCGGTACAAGCAGTCCGATCTCCTTGGACCAGCCCGTGGCGTCCGTGGGTACGCCGCGCCGGAGCAGCGCGAGGGCCAGGTCTCGCCGCACTCGGACATCTATGCGCTCGGCATGATCCTGTACGAGCTCATGACGCGGCAGGACCCGCGCCGGCGCCCCCTGCCACCCTTGCACAAGTACGCGCACGACTTCTCGGACGAACTCGTGGACGTGGTGGGACAAGCGCAGCGACGCGACCCAGACAAGCGCTACAGCTCGGCAGCAGAGATGCGCCAGGCGCTGCTTGGCAGCGTGAGCGAAGCCGAGGTGCGTCTGCCTCTCTTTCAACTTGCCGAAGGACTGGTGGCGAGTACCGTGCCCGAGTTGGCTCAGCTCTGTACAGCACACTGGGACGACGGGCTACTCGCGCTCATGACCGATCGCATCACGGAATGGCTGGCGGCGGGTGCGGCGGCCCTGCATGCCGAGGGACGAGAGGACGACGCAGCCCTCGTGGAACAGTCTGCCAAGCGGACGCTGCTCGCACGTGAAGAGATCGATCACCGCACAGCGCGCCCGGGAATCACGTCCGCTGCCCGCGAGATCGTGCACAATGCCGCATACGCTTCCTGGCTGCACGATCTGGGCGCAATAGGCATCCAACCTAGCCTCGATGCGCGGCCTGGTCGCTTTGACTTCGGAGTCATCGCCGCCCACATCAAGGCCAAGACCGCGATCCAGGTCCGCAACAAGGGACAGGGGTATCTCGCCGGGCACGTGGAAAGCCGCGTCCCGTGGATCGTGGTTTCAGAGCCAGAGTTCGGCTGCCGCGCCGGCCAGACCTCTGAGGTACCGATAGAGGCTCTCGGTCGCCGCCTGCCGACGGGTGACTCGACGCTAGCCCAGGCGATCCGGATCTCCAGCAATGGAGGCGAGGCGTGGATCGGCGCGTCAGCATCCTCCTCTCCACCATTGATGAGCGTCGAGCAGCGCGTGCTCGACTTTGGGCCGACAACGCGCGGGGCCTCACGCGTGCGAGAGCTCATCGTCCACAACATCGGTGGGGGGCGCCTGAACGGGCGTGTGACCAGCCGTGCGCCGTGGTTGCGGGTACGGCACCCGGCGTTCAGTTGCCCTGCAGGGGCGTCAGCTCAGATCGCGGTCGAGTTGCTCAGCGCCGAACTGCCCAAGGGCGCTGTGCGGATCCGGCGTGCCCTAGCGGTGGATAGCGATAGCGGGCAGGTGCAGCTCGACGTGCAGTGGAGCTGGGCGCGGCCCGCGCTCGAATTGGATTCGACCGGCATCGATTTTGGTTCGGTGCAGCGAGGCGAGCGCGTGGAACGAACGCTGATCCTGTCGAACAGCGGGACGGCCGACCTCGAGGCGCACGGTCGCAGCGAGGTGCCGTGGTTAAGCGTCCGCCCGGCCCAGTTCGTCTGCGCACCCGGTGAGTCGCTCATGCTCTCTATTGCTTGTGACACGGGTGAGTTGCCGGGTGGGAGCACAGTAGAGCCAGCAGCGGTCACGATCGAGGCCAATGCAGGCACCCAGACCATCTCTGCCTCGGTCGAGGTTCTTGCGCCTCAGCTCGTGATTCGGCCCGAGTTCATAGATCTGGGCGATGTGCATGACGGGGACCAGGTCGAAGAGACGATCGTCGTCGGCAACCAGGGCTCTATGGCCTGGGAAGGCGCCGTTCGCTCCGACCTGCCGTGGCTGGCCGTGGAGCCCACCCACGTACGTTGCGAGCCGGGACACTATATCCCGGTCACAGTGATGCTGCGGACGGAAGCGATCGAATCGGGTGGCGACTATGCCGTGGGCAGTGCGATCCAGATTGAGGGAGCTGGAGCGCAACGTGCCGTTGGCATCCACGCTCGCCTGCTGCGCCCAGAACTGGGGATCGGGCGGCACAGCCTGGATCTGGGCCTCATCGGCCGGACAGACATCGCAAGCGTCCCACTCGAGATCGTGAACCGCGGCACGGGCGAGCTGGCATGGGAGATCACGGTCCAGGGAACCTGGATCGAGGTGATCCCATCATCCGGGACGTGCAAAGCCGGCGAAACCTCCACAGTAAAGGTGAACGCCTATGCGCTCGCAGTGGGCAGCGAGAGCGGGCAGGCGTGGCTGACAGTTCACAGCAACGGAGGGCGCGTGGACCTGCCCGCCAGCGTGGCGCTCTCTTCACCCATGCTGGTGGTCGAACCGCTCTCGCTCGAGCTGCACAGCGAGAACCATGCCCCGGCTTCCCAGGTATTGCGCGTCTCGAACAGAGGCGTAGGAAACCTGGAGGGCACCATCGAGTCCCGAGTCCCTTGGCTTACGTGTCGCCCTATGTCGTTTTTGTGCCAGACGGGGGTGTCGGCCCCTATCGAGGTGGAGGCCGTTCTGGAAGAACTACGCGAAGGTACCCACCACGCCCTCGACGCATTGCAGGTCACCAGCAATGCCGGCGCAGAGTCGGTTGAGGCCACCCTGACTCTCGAGCTCACGCCGAGGCTCAAGGTGTCGACCGAAGATCTGCAGATCGACGAGTCCGGAAAATCTACTTTCGAGATCGAGAACGTAGGCGAAGGTACGCTGCGAGTACAAGTAGTACCCCTGCAGGACTGGATCGCCGTGAACCGTCGAGACTGGACAATCAAGGCAGGAAAAAAGGCCCGTGTTCGGGTCACTGTTTCCGACGTTCCCGCCGAGGGCACGAGCGGCGTAGAGCTTCGCACACCAACCGAGATCAGGCAACTGCTCGTGGGCGGCGGGTAGCACCGGACCTCCTGCGGGTAATCATCGTGAACGAGCAGATCGCAAAGTATCAACAAGGAGACAAAGCACATGCGTACGCCCATTATTGCCGGCAACTGGAAGATGCACAAGACCATCCCGGAAGCGGTTGCACTCGTCAACGCGCTCAAGGGATCGCTCGCAGAGATCGATGCCGTCGACAAGGTCGTCTGCCCGACGGCAGTCTGCCTCTCGGCAGTCAAGCAGGCGATCGGCGATGCTGAGATTGGTCTCGGCGCACAGAACGTATACTCTGAGGAGGAGGGCGCCTACACGGGTGAGATCTCTCCTCGCATGCTGCAGGGGCTCTGCCAGTACGTCATTATCGGGCACTCGGAACGTCGCGGCTACTTTGACGAGACCGACCAGATGGTGAACAAAAAGATCAAGGCCGCGCTTGCGCACGACCTGATCCCCATCGTCTGCGTCGGTGAGACGCTGCAGCTTCGCAAAGCGGGCGAGACGGCCCCCTGGGTTCGGAAGCAGGTCGTCGCCGCGCTGGAAGGTCTCAGCGCAACCCAGGTAGCGGGCATGATCGTTGCCTACGAGCCTATCTGGGCGATTGGTACCGGCGTGCCAGCAACCAGCCAGGACGCCCAGGAGGTCATTGGCGACGTCATCCGGCCTGCAATCGCCGAGCTATACGACACAAGGGTGTCCGAGGCAGTTCGCATCCAGTACGGTGGCAGTGTCAAGCCCGGTAACGCCGCAGAGTTGATGAGCATGCCCGATATCGACGGTGGCCTCGTCGGAGGAGCGAGCCTCAACGCGGACGACTTTGCCGAGATCGTCCGCCTGACTCAGCAGAGCAAGGCCTGAGTACACGTAGGCAAGGAGGAAACGGCTGGCCTACCTCTATATGGTGGTCCTCTTTGCGGCGTTACTGCTGCTCTCAAAGTGGATCACGCGCCACATACAGGGCCTGGGATACCTGCTGTCAGGCGATGGCCGCGTTGCCCTCGTGCTGTACTTCCTGGTCATCTTGCCCGGGGTCCTCGTACACGAGTTGAGCCATGCCGTCGCTGCATTGCTCTTGTGGGTTCCCGTGCGGCGCTTCTCGATCGGCCTTCGCTCCAAGGGCAAAAGCGGTCAGGTGTCGCTGGGCTCGGTAGACATTGCCGACACCGATGCGCTCCGCTCCAGCCTGATCGGCCTGGCGCCACTGATCGCTGGGTGTGGCATCACCTTGCTCATTGGCCGGCACATCGCCAATGTCGAGTCGCTCCCCCTGTTCGGCAGCCCGGGCCTCTGGCGCCAGGTCCGGCTCGCATATCGCACGCCCGACTTTTGGCTGTGGGTATACCTGCTCCTCGCGATCGGCAATGCCATGCTGCCTAGCGCAGCAGACCGCAGCTCGTGGGGCGTAGCACTCGCGTTCGTGGGTTTCATCGGCGCGGCGCTCTATTTCTCGGGCCTGCTGGAAGGTGTATTCGCGACGATCGCCCGCTGGGCAGCCGGTACGGCGAGCTTGCTCAGCTATGCTTTTGCTGCGACAGTCGCCGTCGATCTACTCTTTGCCTTGCTGCTCCTGACGGTGGAGCGAGTACTGGCCCTGCTTGGCCTGGGACGCGTGCAATACAGTTGAGGAGATACGGAGGAAGCATGGTCAAGTTGTCTGGATTCGCTGACGAGATCTCTCCCGATCTCGAGGTTCAGCTCGACACGCTGGATGAACTGCAGATCCGCTTTCTAGAACTGCGTGGTGTATGGGGTAAGAACGTGCTCGACCTGGATGACGAGGAGCTGGGCAAAGTTCAGTCCGAGCTCCGCCAGCGCGGGATCGGCGTCTCGGCCATCGGCTCGCCAATCGGCAAGGTAGACATTCAGTCGGACTTTCAAGCGTACCGCTCGCGGGTACAGCGAGCGATCGATGTGGCGAACCAGCTCGAGTCACCGTACATCCGCATGTTCTACTTCTACTGCGAGGACCGCGACGCAGACCGCGACGAGGTGATGCGTCGTATGCAGGCCATGGTGGACATGGCGGCAGCGGGTGGCGTCGTGATGCTCCACGAGAACGAAAAGGGGATCTATGGTGAGCAGCCGGACCGCTGCCTGGATCTGCACGAGACCGTTCAGGGGGACAGCTTCCGTGCTACGTTCGACCCCGCGAACTTTGTTCAAGCTGGCGTCAAGCCTTACGATGAAGCCTTCCCCCTGCTCAAACCCTACATTGCCTATTTCCACATCAAGGACGCGGTCATGGCAGATGGGCACGTGGTCCCTGCAGGAAAGGGGAATGGACAGGTTCGGGAGTTGATGGCGGCGGCACAAGAGATGTCGTACGACGGCTACCTTTCGCTGGAGCCGCACCTTCGAGTAGCAGGTCACTCGTCTGGTTTCAGTGGGCCGGAGCTCTTTGCCGTGGCACGCAATGCCCTGTGCGCGATCCTGGACGATCTGGACATCGCATACGAGTGACTGGGCAGCCCACCGGGAAGAGGGTACAGGCGCAGGCCTGTGCTCTCTTCTCGCGCTCCCTCAGCCGTATCTTCAGCCTGTTCTGGTGTGCTCTACCGCCTGCGCGGCGACCTTGCGTATCTCCTGCCGGAGCTGTCGCTTGATCGCATGGTCGTAGATTAGGATCAACTTGGCGTCCCGCTCCACAACGGCGCCATAGCTCAGAAGCGTCTGGCCGCCCTGCGCGATCGCGATGATGTGCAGGTGCTCGCCCTGCAGATTACCCAGCCTCAGTCCGACGAGCTCTGGGAACTCGCGCACGTCGAGCTCGTCTAGCTCGAACCGGCCCCGAGGCAAGCTCACGAGCTCTGATACCGCAGGTTTGCGCACGCGCAGTGCAACAAAAGCCGCTGCCGTATGCGATGTCTGGATCGGGATAATCCCCAGCGAGTCAAGCAGAGGCATGAACTTGGCCTCAAACACACGAGCGTACACGTGCTGTGCTCCCTTGGTCTTGGCATACAGCGCACTCAGTACGTTGGCCTCCGTCTCGCGTGACCCGGCGACAAACGTGTGACAGCGGTCCAAGTCCAGTTGGTCAAGAATGCCCGTATCCGTAAGATCGCCCTCAATCGCGATAATGTCTCCGCCCAGGCTGGCTTCCATGGCTTGCTCCGGATCCGATAGCACGAAATACAACCGCCCGTCTACTTCCTTCTTGAGCAGTTCGGCAAGCTCCCAAGAGAAGGCACTGTAACCGGCGATTACGGCGTTCATAGCCGTCCCTCCTACTCTCGCAGTCCCCGGATCAGGTATAGCAGCGGGAAAATCTCCATCCGCCCGATGAGCATGTGACCGATAAGCTGCAGCTTGAGCAACGGGTGCATACCATAGAACGATGCTTCGGGTATCACATTCAGGCCGACGTTTCCCTGGGCAGAGAACACGGTAAAGAGCGCATGCAGCGTACGATGCCCAAACAGCATGAAGGTCAGGCTACCAGCTAGTCCCAGGGCCAGGTAGAGCAGGGCATACGCCGTGACTTCGATCACCGTCCGCCCGTGGATTCGATTATTGCCCATCATGATCGGCAGCACTGCTTGTGCTGGGTAGAACGGCCGCCTGATCTCACGTCCAATGACCTGGCCGATGATCATCAGGCGCCATAGTTTCAGCGCACCCGTAGTTGAGCCGTACGCCGCGCCACTGATCATCAGGAACATGAGGGTAAACACCCAGACGTCGGGCGCCTGGCTTAGTGATAGCGTCGTGCCAGCGCCGCACGTCGAGATGGCAGAGATCGTGTAGAACACACTGGGCAGTGCCCCGCCTGCCACAGATCCCTCGGTGAGCCACTGCTCCAGAACCAGGAGGCCAGACACGACCGGGACGATGACGAGCAGTGCACGTACCTCTGGGTTGCGGAAGAACTTGCGCACATCACCGCTCAACAACGCCTGATGACTGCTAAAGCTGATTCCGCCAAACAGCATTAGCACCATCGCTGCTACCGACGGAAGCACACCATACCACCCCACACCAACGCTGTTCGTAGAGAACCCGCCCGTCGACAGGAACGTGATCGCTTGCATGAACGCGTCGAAAGGTGGGAGCCCAGACGCCCACAGCGCAAGGAAACCTGCCACGGTATAGCCCACATAGATCAGGATGATCGTACGACCCAGTCTCCAGACATTGGCAGTAAAGTCCTCAAACCGCCCCTCTGCCTGAAAGAGGCTCTGGGCAGCGCGAGAGGAAGGGCCATAGAGAAAGAGCATCAGGATCACGATCCCCAGGCCGCTTGCCCACTGCATCAGGACGCGAAAGATCCCCAGGGAAAGCGGCAGTGCTTGCGGTTCTGGGACCATCGAGAGGCCAGTGTCCGTCCATCCTGAGAAAGACTCAAACAAGGCATCGACCACGCCCATACGGTGCGCAAGGAACGGCACCGCGGACAACAGCGATACCGCTATCCATATCAACGCAAGAGCCATCGCTGCGTGACGCTTCTGCACGCCCTCAGAGGTCGTTCGGCGCTGTATGAGCCACGAGGCCGGAAGAAGCACAACGGCCTCGACGCCAAAGGCGATCGCCTGGCTGGACTCTGCCGCGACCAATGCGACGGTAAGTGGAACCAGCAGGTAGAATCCATACGCCTGCAGGACATCGGCGACGAGCCGTATGATAATCGTTGCGTCGCGTTTGCGCATAGTGTGTGTCCTAATTATATGCGCTTCCACTTGCATGTCCAATCAACATGGCAGTATCGTGCGACATCGTTGAACTAACCAGGGACTCGACTTGACATTGGGACCGTTCTACAGTACATTGTGGTTACCATCACTCGCCCCAGGATGCGCGCCGTCGGCGTCGTTTGTCCGCTACGATGCCTCACCCAGGAAGCACGCCGGGAAGCGCGATGCGGGCGAAATGGTTGGTTGATCCCAATCAGCGTGCTCGACTCCGTGCGAGGTGAACATGGCAAAGCTGCCAACGGGACGAAAACTGCCGGGGAAGCTCCTTGTTGTTGAGGGCATCGATGGCTCGGGCAAGAGCACACAACTTGACCTGCTTCGCAAGTGGCTGGTTGGCGAAGGATACTGTGTCGCCTTCAGCGAGTGGAACTCTTCTCCCATCGTTGGTTCCACGACCCGCCGTGGCAAAAAGAAAAAACTGCTCTCACCGACCACCTTCAGCCTGATCCACGCTGCCGATCTCGCGGACCGCGTGGAGAGACAAATGCTCCCCGCACTCAAGGCCGGGGCGATCGTGCTCGCCGACCGCTACATCTATACGGCCTTTGCGCGCGACATCGCTCGCGGCGTGAATCCCGATTGGGTTCGAGGCAACTATGCCTTTGCCCCCCGACCAACGGTTGCCCTCTACTTCCGTGTACCACTCGAGGAATCGATCCGGCGCATCATGAGTGGGAGGCCCAGGCTCAAGTACTATGAAGCGGGGCTCGATCTCGGCTTGAGCGGCGATCCGCTTCGCAGCTTTGAGCTTTTTCAGGAGCGGATCGTCTCCGAATACGAAAAGATGATCGACGAGTTCGGTCTGACCGTGATCGATGCCACACTACCACTGACCGAGCAGCAAGAGATGGTCCGTGAGATCGTCGCGCCTCACCTTCAGGGCGTGCTCAAGGCGGAACGTAGCGCGTGGCGCGAGGTGCTGGGCAAGGAGCAGCTCTATGGGCGCTACCTGCCCGAGATTGGTCTAGAACAGAGGCAGAAATGACCAAGGTCGCGTTCTATGGGCACGGGCTTCCGAACGTCCATAAGGGCGACCTGCCGGGCAAGCTGATCGTCCTGGAGGGCACAGACGGCGTAGGGCGATCGACACAGGTGGCCCTGCTGCGCGAATGGCTCGAATCGAGCGGCTATGCGGTCGCATCGAGCGGGCTCAAGCGCTCTGGCCTGGCAGGAAAGGGGATCTCGCTCGCCCAAGAGGGCCACTACCTTGGCGATCTGACCAGTTGCCTGTTCTATGCTTCCGACCTGGCGGACCGCCTGGAGCGAGAGATCATCCCGGCACTGCGAGCAGGATTCGTCGTCTTGACCGATCGCTACATCTACTCGCTCCTGGCGCGGGCGCTCGTCAGGGGAGTAAACCGCAAGTGGGTCCGCAGTGTGTACGGTTTTGCGCTCGTGCCGGACAAGGTCTTTTACCTGCGCGCGGGCCTCGATCACCTGATTCCGCGCGTGCTCAACGCGCGCGGTTTCAACTACTGGGAAGCCGGCATGGATTTCTTGCCACAGCGTGACTACTATGACAGCTATGTCGAGTACCAGTCACGGATCCTCGATCAGTTCGACGCGATGTCGAGCGAGTATGGTTTCCATCTCGTCGATGCTAACCGCAGCGTACATACCGTGTTCACCGAGCTCAAGCGCGGCATCGACAAGCTGGTCCGGGGGATGAAACCCGCCTCTCCCGAGATACTCGGGGACGAATAGATGGTGGATGTACTCGGGCCGCGGCCTGCAGCCGATGTTCGGAGTACGTAGAGATGGCGGCGATCAAGGTTACAGACACGATCGCGATCGACGAGAACGAGATCGCCTACGACTTTGTACAGGCATCAGGTCCCGGGGGACAGAACGTCAACAAGGTAGCCACGGCAGTACAACTGCGCTTTGACGTGCGGCAGTCGCCTTCGCTTCCCCCCGATGTACGGGAGAGACTGGAACATCTGGCAGGCAGCCGGCTGACGCAGGACGGCGTCCTCATTCTGAATGCGCAGCGCTTCCGCAGCCAGGAACGCAACCGTCGCGACGCGCTCGCACGCCTGGTCGAGCTGATTCGCCAGGCGGCACGTAAACCCAAGCGCCGCCGCAGGACCAAGCCCACAGCCACCTCCCGACGCCGTCGGCTCGAAAACAAGCGGCATCGCGCACAAATCAAGAAATCGCGGCGCCCTGTGAGGCGCGACGACGAGTAGATACCTGCCGCCGGCAGGTCAGGCTCTACCAGCGCCCTACCTTGTGCCCCGACCTACCTTCCTGCACCCTTGCCAGGATGAGCAGCCCGCCCAGACAGCGAGCGCTGCCACGGTGATGAGCGTGACGACAAGCCCGAGCTGCCACGAGAGCGGCCGGTACACCATTCTCACCTGGTGGTCACCTGCCGGAACGGCCACGGCTCGAAAGGTATAGTTCGCCTGCAGGACGGGCCGTGCCTCCCCATCTACGTAGGCTCTCCAACCCGGCATCCACATCTCGCTGACAAAGAGGTACCCTGCAGAAGTCGTCGAAACGCGGAAAGTCCAATCGTTCGGGCCGCGATCCGTCACTACCACCTCACCCTCTTGTGCCCCGGAGGCACTCTGCGGCGCCGCCGTGGTGCTCTCCTGCTTGAGAACGATCTCAGTGCGTGGGTCAAACCCCTCAGCCCTCGCCTTGTTCAGTGCGCTAATATCCCCTCCCGCGCGGACGACGTCATACACCATATACGCCCGCGGCAGGTACCTCGTGTTGAGGTAGATGAGATCTTCTCCCTGTTCGAACGCCAGTTGAAAGTAGTCAGGAACAGCAGTATCCTGGTTCGCAATCAAGTACTTGACATTGTACAGGTCATAGAACGGATCCGTGCGTTGGATACCGACCCACGTGAGCACGTCGTAGGCGCCCAGGCGAAGGGGATTCCAGATGCCGCCCAGATCATCCATTTCGTAGAGCAGCGCCCAGTCCGGTGCCCAACGACCTGTGGCCTCGGCTGCTACTTCTACACGAAATACTTCTGGATCGGCGCTCAGGTACGCGATCGCCTCCTCGTGCCGGTAGCCGGTCAATGGATCGTTCGGCTCGACCTCCACGTAAGCCCCCATGCTGATCAAGTCGAGGGCAATCACAGCCCCCGTCATGATGCCCAGCATCCCTGTGGGCACAGCTCGCCGCTCGCGCATAAAAAGGATCACGACCCCTGCGCTTAGCAATAGCAGAAACACGATCACACTTGCCAACGACGCAATCTGCTGCGCAAACACGTCCTCAGGCACCTGCATGCGCGACGCGAGCACTGCATGCCCGAGAACCGGAAGGGCGAACAGCGCGAGCGCCAGGGCGACCCATTGTACCCCCGCTCTCAAGGCGCGGAGCGTACGCCGTTCGCTCCTGCGGAGGGGGCAAAGCAGCAGATCCAGGCCCTGCGCAGCCAGGATGGATATGGACAGGTCGAATAGAAAGATGGCACGTGCTGGTACGCGCAACTGGCGGAAGAGTGGGACGAGGGCATAGCTCAACCCGTGCACGATCGTGTTCGGGCCCAGCGCCATCAGCAATCCAAAGGTACCGAGCAAGACCCAGAAACGTGCCATTGGCGAACGCTTCCACCCGAGCACTATGCCTACACAAGCCAACAGCAGCGGTACCACGCCCACGTAGCCCACTTCTGTGCGGGACCACGGTCCCCAGAAGGTTCCGGTACCGCGCCCAAAGAACCCTGGCGCCAATATGCCGACCAGCCCGGCCGGAGGGATAGAGAACGCAGCCGCCTCAGGGTAGCTCATCGAGGCACGCACCGTATACTTGTTCATGTCGAGCGCCGGGATCAGCGCCAGGGCAGCGATGCCAAATCCAACGGCGCTCGCCAGGAAGAGCTGGCCAATCGGGCGCAAGCGCGCGCGCCACCCGCCAGCATGGATCGCTGCGTCATAGGCCGCGAGCAGGCTGATCGCGAGGCCTACGTACAATGTCATCTGCGCGTGACCGGCAAGCGCCGCTGTACCGAGGACGATCCCTGTCCCAACCGACCACCCGGCGCTCTTGTGCACCAACGCGCGCCTGAAGCAGAGCAA
>Ga0307426_1000264_pt1 | contig 35546 bp, 30 predicted proteins | sample SalMarWE160340MG_FD_202165 | JGI IMG/M metagenome (GOLD analysis project Ga0307426, IMG submission 202165) | Salt marsh sediment microbial communities from the Plum Island Ecosystem LTER, Massachusetts, United States - WE1603-40 | ecosystem: Environmental > Aquatic > Marine > Intertidal zone >...
GATCACCACCAGTCCCTGCTCGTGGGAAAGGGCCCTGCCGGACTGCAGGATTTCACTGGACACGATTACGTACTCATCCCCGGCTTTGAGTCCGAGGTCCCGGCCCAGCTCGATAATGATCTCCGTGCCCCTCACTTCGACGACTCCGGTCTTGAGCTGGAACTCGGGGATCTTGCGGACCTGAAAGGTCAGCTGCATGGCGATGGCATCCAAAGCACCCTTGATCGCCAGGTCCCTATTGGTGTCCTTACCCTCGGTATCCACAAAGGCCTGGGCGAAGGTCCGCCCCTCCTCCACGTTGACGAAGCTGAAGGAGGTCTTGATGTTGGCCTGGTATTCCCCCGTGTCCAAACGAGCGACCACGTAGTTGGCCACCGCCGGTATCACGACGATGAAGGAGCCGGTGAGTTTGTCGAAATCCGCCCTGGTAAAGAACTCCTTGCCCATCTGTACTTCTTCGGGGATCTCCACCTGCTGCTCTTTGTACATCTTGATCTTGTCGATGAACTCGTTCAGGTCCCCCTCCTCCAGACGCTGCGTCAACCCAATGACGTCGAATCGACCCAGGTTGATGAACACGCCGCGAATTTCCTCGTCTATTCCCCCGAGCACGGCATTCGGAATATCGTAGCTGTAGTAGCTGAGCTTGAACACGGCGATTTCTTTGCGCTCCGATACGACCTGAGCGAAAAGCGTTGTACGGACGACGAGGGATATCGCCAGCAGGGCAGCCACCAGGAGAAGTAATTTACGCACCGTTAATCCTCCCACACGCATAGATGAAGCCAGGTTTTTTCATTTTCTGCTTCAAAGTTATAGCGATCCTCCTACATTTTCAATTCGTGGAGATTATTTTTTAATTGAGGTAACAATACAACCTCAGTAACTCAGGCGGCTGCACTGCGACGCAGCGCACCGCGATGGTCACACTTGTTCCGGGAGTCCTAGGCTCAGTCCCGGGGCTGGCGTTTTACAAAGCGCCCCGCCCCCGTCTTCCCGACAAACCGCATCTGCTTGCCATCCCATTCGGCTACCTTCTGTCCGCGGGAGTATACGGCGGAGGGCATTCCGGTCAGCTCCCATCCCTCCCAGGGAGTGTAGTCCACGTTCATGTGCAGCCTGCCCTGGGATACTTTGAACTTCTGCTTGGGATCGAACAACACCAGGTCCGCGTCTTTGCCCACGACGACCTCTCCCTTTTCCGTGAGGCCGAAAAGTCTGGCCGTATTCGTGGAGACGGCGGCGACCATCTGTTCCAGGCTGATGCGCCCCTTGACAACGCCTTCACTATGCATGAGCATCAGCATGGTCTCGATCCCCGGTGCACCATTGGGGATCTTCTTGTAATCGTCCTTGCCGAACATGTCCTTTTGGCCCTTGAAATCGAAGGGACAGTGATCCGTGCCGATGGATTGTACATCCCCGTATCTCAATCCCTGCCACAATTCGTCGCTGGAGTCCTTGGGCCGCAGAGGTGGAGACATGACGTACTTGGCTCCCTGCCAGTTCGGCTCATCGTAGCGCTCCTCGTTCAGGGTCAGGTACTGGGGGCAGGTCTCGGCATACATCTCCACTCCCCGATCCCGGGCTTTTTTGATCTTCCACAGACCCTCTTTCGAGGACAGATGAACGATGTAGATCCGCGAACCGGTAAACTCGACCATCTTGGCGGCCTTGTCCACCGCCTCCTCCTCAGCCAGGATCGCATGAGCCTTGGCGTGATACATCGGCGACATTTTTCCAGCCTGCTCGAAGGTCTCATTGAGGCGGCGCACGATGTCGAAGTTCTCCGCGTGCACCTGGACCAGTCCACCGTACTTCCTGGTCTCTTCCAACAGACGGATCATTGTGTAATCGTCCACCCGAAAATCGTAGAACAGGAATATCTTGAAACTCGGGGTCCCATACTCCTGCGCCGCCTTCTTGACCTCCTCAATAACCTCGGGTCTGGGATCCAGCACCGCCGGATGCAGGGAATAGTCCACGGCCACCTTCCCGTCGGCGATGCCCTTCTTGCGCTCCACCGCATCATGAAGGGATTCCCCCTTGTTCTGGAGGACGAAGTCCACCACGGAGGTGGTTCCACCGCAGGCCGCGGCTATTGTCCCGGTCTCGAAGTCGTCCTTGGAGGTCGTGCCCATGAAGGGCATAGCCAGATGGGTGTGAGGATCGATCGCTCCGGGAAGCACGTACTTACCCTTTGCCTCCACAACCTCATCGGCTTTGATCGACTGATCCAGACCACTTCCGATAGCTTTGATCTTTTCTCCATCCACGAGGACATCCGCGTGGTAGCTCCCCGAAGAAGTTACCACCAGACCGTTCTTTATCAAAATGCTCATCTGTAGCTCCTCCTGTATTTATGATGACGGTGGGGTCGTATGCTTGTCGAACAACGGTACCACCGGAACATTGCTACGCAATCCGCGTTATCGCCTCAGATCAACCTCTTCGAAGGGCTGGTACTTCAGTTCTTTCTCCAGGCCCGGATCCATAATCGCCGTTTCTTTTCGCTGCCAATCTTTGCGCATCTCCTTAAAGGTGATCAGATCGGGCACGGGGCAGACGAAGCTGCAGATCATACAGCTGAGACACTTGTCCTCGATCAGCTTGGGCCGCCTCTTCTCCGCGTCCCACTCCAGCGCCTGTCCGGCTGCGTCGTTGCATACGATGTAGCACTGGCCGCAGCCGACGCAAATTTCGTAGTTGTACTCCGCCCTACCCTGACGCTCCAGATCGAAGTGATCGGTCTCCTGCAGGTTGGGAAGGGCCTTGCCGATTAGATCCGCTACTTTGTCGATCCCTTTGGAGGCCATGTAATCCCTTAAACCCTCGGCCATATCCTCGACGATTCTGTAACCGTAGTGGATGATGCCCGTGGTCACCTGTATGGTCGTAGCCCCCACCAGCAGATATTCCAACACATCCACCCAGGTTTCGATGCCGCCGATTGCCGAAAGGGGAAGTCCCAGGTCCTTGCACTTGGCCATGTCGGCTATGAAGTGCAGGGCGATCGGTTTGATCGCCGGACCGGAGTAGCCGCTTTCCGCGCCGACGCCGAAGATGTTGGGCTTGGGAACCCAGTCATCCCGGCCGATTTCCGATATCCCGCGGAAGGTGTTGACTGCAGAGATCGCATCGGCGCCGCCTTTCTTGGCGAACACAGCCGGCTCGGTGATGTCTGTTATATTCGGGGTCATCTTGGCCATGACCGGAATCTTCACCACCTTTTTCACCGCCTCCGTGAATCCCTCCAGCAGGGCGGTCGCCTGACCCACCTTGTGCCCCGAACCCTCGATGGTCATATGGGGACAGGAGAAGTTCAGCTCGAGCATGTCGGCACCGTTGTCCTCCGCCGCTTTGGCCACGTATTGCCAATCCTCGGTTGAGAAGCCCATGACGCTGGCGATGACGGGGTGGTCCGGGTAGTTCTTCTTTAAATAGAGAATATCGAGCAGATTGTCCTTGAGCGGACGATCGGAAATCTGCTCTACGTTCTGCAGACCCACCATCCTGGTGGAACCATGGTGGTAGGGATTCATCCGCGGAGATGGATGTATGATCGGCCAGCGACCGGAGGCCAGGGTCTTGTATACCACCCCGCCCCAGCCGGCCTCAAAGGACTTGGCGACCATTTCAGCACTGTTGGAAACGGGAGATGAAGAAAGCAGAAAGGGATTCTTGAATTTCACCCCCGCGAAATCAACTGATAAATCTATATTTTTTGCCGTCATTTCTCGTCCCTCCTGTTAGGCTTTGGCAAGTGCTTTGGCGATGGCCCTGGCGGCGAGTTTGCCGTCCTGGACGGCCTCCACTACCAGACCGGGTCCCCGCACAATATCTCCGCCGGCGAAAATCCGCCCGTTGGAGGTCTTGCCGGTTTCCGAATCCGCGACGATCAGCCCCTTCTTGTCAACCCTGACAGCGGAGGACCAATCCACAGTTTTATCCGGTATTTGTCCGATGGCCTCGACCACGAAGTCCACGTTCAAGACCCACTCGGAGCCCTTTATCTCTATCGGTTTTCTTCGCCCGGAATCATCGGGATCTCCCAACTGCGTACGTATCAGCTTCATCCCGGTTACCTTGCCGCCGGAATCCGTCAAATAGTCGACGGGCTGGTTGAGAAGCAGGAAGTGAATCCCTAGCCTGAGGGCGGCCAGACGTTCATCCTCTTCTGCGGGCATCTGGGCGAAGGACCGCCGGTAAACCAGGTAGACGTCCCTGGCGCCGAGCTTGCTTGCCGACTCGATACAGTCCATGGCCACCGAGCCGCCGCCGATCACTGCCACCGTCTTTCCCATGACCTGTTTGCCGAACTCCTCGAAGCGCTCCTCTCTCAGGCCAACCAGGAACTCGGGGTAGGTCACTACACCCTTTATGTTTTCCGCATTGGGTATCAACCGGGGGGTTCCCCAAACACCGGGGGAGAGAAACACAGCCGCGAATCCGTCGGCTAAAAGCTTCTCCGCTCCTTCGCTGCCCTCGATCTTTTCATTGCAGAGAACCTCTACGCCCAGGTCGTAAAGGTCTTGAAGCTCGTTCTTCAGGAATTTCTTGTCGAAACGGTAGGCGGGAACTCCGAAACGGATCATTCCTCCGGGTTCGCCCCGTTCGGCGAAAACCGTAACCTGATATCCCTCTTTGGCTAATTCCGCGGCGCAGGACAGACCCGCCGGGCCGGAGCCTACCACGGCGACTTTTTCCTTGGTGACTTCCGGCTTCTCGAATACCCTGAAACCGCTCTGCCATCCGTATTCCACCAGAAACCGTTGGATATTACCGATTTCGATCGGCCGGCTGATTCCGGTGGCGCTGCATTCCTTCTCGCACAGTTGAGAAGTCGGACAGAGAACACCACAGGCCCCTCCGAGGATGTTGTTCTCCTTTATCGTGCGGATCGCCCCGGTGATGTTGCGCAAGCGCAGCTTGCGGATAAAGGTCGCCGGGTCGGTTTCCGCCGGACAGGCTTCGGAGCAGGGCGCGTCGTAGCACAGCAAGCAGCGATCCGCTTCGGCGATCGCATGAGCAAGTCCGATACCCTTCTCCATATCTTGGAAATGTTCAGCGTAGCTCACAGTTAAGCCTCCTCACATCTGAATTGATTTTCTGTTCAACAACGTTGAAAAAGCTGCACAGCTCCAACGTCGGTACACACTGCACTAACGCGTCTTCCGGACCCTCACCGGAACGAGCTGGATCAAATATACCGACGCGATCACAATTCCTGCTCCCACATAGGTATAAATCCCCGGTCGTTCACCGAGCAGAATCACGCTCAAGGCTATGCCGAAAACCGGGATCAGCAGCTTGAAGCCCACCGCCCTGACCACACCTCTGGCTTTCAAGGCCAGGTTGAAAAGGGGATAGACGAGGGCGGTTCCTACCACCCCGATGTAGATCAACAGCGGCCAGGAGCCGAGGGTGATTCCCCGCAAAAATTGCTTCCCAGTGATGACAACGGCCGCCACCAGGAGCACTACCGTCCCGGACAGCATGGATAAAAAAGTCGGAACCAGTCCACCATACTTGATCACAAAACGTTTCAACAGGATGCTATATATGCTTATGGACAAAGCCCCTCCGAGCAGGATCAGGTTGCCCCAGAAATACTCATGGGTCAGGATATCCCCCAGCCGCAAACCCCCGGCGATGATCAGGTACACACCGACCACCCCGGCTAACGCACCGAGGGTTCGCACGACGGAAAAATCCTCCTTAATTATAAGGGGAGCCATGAGGGTTGTAAAGATCGGCTGACTGTTGATCAGCAGAGAGCCGTTGTAGGCCGTGGACAGCTTCAGACCGAAGTTGAAGCAGATCGAAAACAGAGCTATGCCCAACACGCCCAGCCCAACCATGGCCAGCGCATCCGGGTAGTTCAGAGCTCTTCTATTTCTTCTGTTTTCTACAATAAAGAAAGGGATCAGAGGGATGGTTCCCCAAAAATAACGGAAGAAGGCGATGGTTGCGGGTGAGATTTCCCCGCTCAGGTGCTTGGTTGCCGGAAAGACTGTGGCCAGGATGAACATTACGAAGATCAGCAGGATCGGCCACAGTACGTTGCGCGCTTCCCGCTTCAACGTGGATTCCGGCATTATGACCTTCGAGTATAGCCAGATCGGTAAAAAGATCAAGTCATTTTTATAACAAAATTTTAATTTACATTTGAGGCGGATGGTGCGCCCCTCCCGTGTTGACGCAGAGGCGTACCGGAATGACTGTTGCGTCACAGAACCCTTTGAAAATTCCGCCTCGCCGTGCTATTATATTGATAAAGAGATGCGACGATTTTTTCAATTCGTAATCTTCATTCTCCTCGCCGGGTTGCTGCTGAGTTCCTGCTCGGATATGGCTATATTCACACCGACGGTGAAGGAATCAGTCGGCATCACTGTTCTCTCCCTGTCGGAAGGGGATTTCCTAAACGGGGATGAGGCGATCGATTTTATCATCCAAACCGATGATCAGAGCGCCGAACCGGAACTCCTGGAAATCACCCTGATCACCGTATCCGAGCAGGGCGTCGAGCAGAACGTGTGGAACACGAGCATCTCCTCCCCGTTAACGGACGAGGAGCTCGAGCTTCTTCTGCCCGATCTCGAAACCGGACAGTACACGATCGTGTTTACCGTGGTAGATGAAGAGGGGAGGAGGGAAGAGGAGAAAATCAGCTTTTTCTACGTCACCGGAGAGTATGCCATTAGAGGAATCAGCTCCTACCCGCCGACGACCATGGCCGGACACGAAACCGTGCTGGAGGCTGATCTGCTGTACCCCGAACAGGCAAATCCTTATGTGCGCTGGAGCCAGGACGACATCGTCCTGGCCAAGGGCTCACTGGAAGAAGGACTGCAGAAGATTACCTGGATGGCGCCGCAAGAAGAAGGAGTGTATTCCATTCGGGTCGAGTTGTTTCCCGTGCCACCTTCGCGGGGCGGTGATTTCTCCTTCTCCTCAACCGTGGAGCTAACGGCAAAACTCTTCGTCTCGACAGCGAGTCTCCTGACAGAAGACGAACTGACTCCTGAAGATTCCTATTACAGTCTCTTTCATCTCAATGGAAGTCTGCGCAACACCGGCTTTCTGGGAAAAGGAACGGCGGAAGAGGAAGCACAGGAGATCGGCCAGGTTCGCTGGAGTAACGTGAACGGGATCACGGGACTCAAAACCGGACCCGGCTCGGGGCTGCTCTACCCGCTCAACATCCTGCCGATTCTGGAGGGAGAGCTTTCACCGTGCACCATCACCTTCAAGCTTATGTCGGCCGGGGAGAATGCCGACCGGAACCTGATGAGTATCGGTCGGAACGAGGGTTTTCGGTTCCGGATCTTCTTCGATTCGGAGGGTCAGCTGGTTGCTACGATACGTGTTCAAGACACGCTGCTGAACCTTCCCTCGGGAATCTTCACTTTAGGGCCGGATCAACATCAGCGGATCGATCTGTCTCTGGTGCCTCTGCAGGAGCACCTGCAAGCTCTCTGGTTCCTCGACGGTCAACAGACCGCTACAGTTTCGGAGGTCCCGCTGCCCGGAGACCTGCCGCGGGGCGGGCAAACCATCATCGCCGGAGACAACGGCTTTAGCGGGACCATTACCGAGTTGGGTGTGTACTATAGAGACCCGCTCAACCGTCTCTCTGTGGATCCGGAAATCTACAGAAAGGCGATGCAGAAGAAATACGGCAGGCGCCTGGTACTGGCCGAGGGTTTCGAAGGACTGCATCTACCCGATCCGGAAAGCTGGAAGCTGATACCGAGCGATGCGTCAGCGTATCTGAGAAGCGGCCGGTTAATCCTGCCGGTTGCTTCAGGGCTGACTCTCCCCTACTTCGAGCTGGTGGATGAGGAAACGGACTTTCTCGTCGAGTTCTTCGGTACGATCCCGCCGGGAAGCACCGTGGCGCTGCAGTGGGAAGGCGCAAGTACACCGTTCCTGGTCATTGATCCGACCGGGTACATCCTGGCCGGAGAACAACCTCAGGAAAACGAAGAGTTCGATCCAACCGGCATGAATATCCGCCTGGCTCTTTACCCCGGGTGGGTGATCCTGACGACCGCCGATGGCCCGGTTCGCTACGATTTCGAACGCCCTGCCGGCCGCTATCCGTGGCTCTCGGTAACCCTTCGCAGTCCCGCCGGGGAGGGCGACCTGGAGATCGATACCATCCTCATCGTTCAAGAGCAGAGTTCCTCTTCTTAACTATTTTTATAAATTAATTAAAATAATTAATTTTTCTCTTGAAATTATTAATATATCTTATTATATTATCAATGAGTTTTAGACCGAGGAGTATATATGGAAGGAAGAAAGCGCATTCTTCAAGAATGTCCCACGTGCAACGGTGCCCTTCAAGTGCGGGAGCTGTACTGCCCGCGCTGCCGGATCCGGATACAGGGTGATTTCGAACCGCCAAACTCGCGGCTGTTATCCCTCAGCCGCAAGGAGTTGGAGTTCGTCGAGCTTTTCGTACGCCTGCGCGGAAACATCAAGGAAGTGGAGAAGGTCCTGGGTGTGTCCTATCCGACGGTCAGGGGTATGCTGGACGGGGTTATCAAGAGCCTGGGCTACACCGTGGAAAAACCGCTGGACTCTGAAAAGCGGATGGAAATCATCGAAAAGGTGAGCAGGGGAGAGTTGAATGCGGAGAAAGCCGCGGAGCTGTTAAGAGGAGCTCCGGAGGCTGAAGATGAGCCGGCCGATACGGCTGCTAAAAAACAAGGAGAGAAGAAAAAATGACGTCTCCGGAACAGATGAAAATACTGCAGATGCTGCAGGAAGGAACGATCAAGGCGGAGGAGGCCGCCAAGCTGCTCGAAGCTCTGGAGGAGGGGGAAGAGGAGAGAACACCCTCTGAATCGGGCAAGGTGCTGAAGATCAAGGTCAGCGACAAAAACAACGGGGCGGTGAAGGTCAACATGGGAGTGCCCCTCGGGTTCGCCCGGTTTTTGAAGGATCTGATTCCGGCATCGGAGAGAGCACGTATGGAGAGCCAGGGCGTGGATCTGGATGCCGTCTTCGCCAACCTGGATTCCGGAACCAAAGGGAAACTGGTGGATGTCGAAGATGTCAAGGACGGACATCTGATCGAGATCTGGATCGAATAGAGGGAACTACAGCAGTCGGTCGATCCGGCTGCGAATCCGGCGGATGTGCTCCGGGGTCGTCCCGCAGCAGCCCCCCACTATGGAAACCCCCGCTTCGATCAGCTGGGGGACCCAGCGGGACATATGTTCCGGGCTCTGACGGAAGACCGTCACGCCCTTCTCGATCTGGGGGAGTCCGGCGTTGGCCTGGATGAGAATGGGCTTGTCGGAATACCTGCGAAACTCGAGGGCGATCGGCACCATCTGCTCGATCCCGTTGCCGCAGTTGGAGCCAAGGACATCCGCGCCGGCTTCCGTGAGCTTCTGGACCGCCGTCCGGCAGTCAACACCCATAAATGTACGATACCCGTTCGGCGTTTCCGTAAAGGTCATGGTAGCCATAACCTCCACCTCAGTGGAGAGCTCCGCCGCCGCCTGCCGAGCCGCCTGCACGGCGCACACCGCCTCCTCTGCGGAGGTCATGGTTTCGACACACAGGATCCGCGCACCCGCCTTCATGACGGCCCGGATCTGAGCTGCAAAGGCGGCCCTCATCTCCTCCTCCGTAACTTCCCCCATCGGCGGCAGGAACTCCCCGGTCGGTCCGATCGAGGCGGCCACCAGCTTGCCCGGTGCGCCTTCCATAGACAGACGGGCACCGGCCTCGTTGAGCTCCTCGGTCCGATCCGCCAATCCGTAACGCTTGAGCGCCAGGGTCGAGCCGCCGAAGGTATTGGTCAGCACGAGGTCCGATCCAGCCTTCACGTACGCGGCGGCGATCGAACGAACCTTGTCCGGCTCCTCTACGTTCCAAATCTCCGGGCAGGTGCCCGCCTGGAGTCCATGCGCCTGGAGCAGAGTTCCCCAGGCGCCATCGGCCACCAGGAGCCGCTTCTCATCGAGTGTTTTCAGAAGCTTACCCATGTCCACACCTCGTTAAAACACAGTATGCGCTTTATCCTCATTTTCGACTACCCGGAGTCCGACCCCCGCCCTGAAGCCTCTCCCACGACAACCTTTTCCGCCCGCAACCTTGGCCGGGCGCCTTCTCCAGAGGCATTCGCCGGAGGCTTGACAAAGAGTAGCAGAATTCTTATAATTATATCAATATATCTTGATATAATTATGGATGATTTTGGATCCGGGCGGGCACTTGGATACTTCAAAGCCCTGAGCGATGAAACCCGGCTGCGCTTGTTGAACATTCTCGATTTCAGGGAGTTCAATGTTCAGGAGATGATGAGGATTCTCGACATGGGCCAGTCCCGCATCTCCAGACACCTAAAACTCCTCCAGGACGGGGGTCTGATCGAATCCAGACGGGACGGTTTGTGGTCTTTCTACCGTGCCGTGGACCACGATCCCGGTCGTCGCTTCTCCGATTCGATCCGCTACCTCTTCGAAGAGGAGTCGATCTACCGGCAAGATTTGGAGACAGCGACGGCATTGTTGAGGACCGGAAAGCTGCGGTCAAAACAGTTCTTCGACTCCGTGGCATCCAGCTGGGAGATCATGAAACGCAGCATAATCGGAGAGCTGGACCTGGTTGGCCAGATCGTCGAGAACATCCCTCCGTGTGTAAGCGCCACTGATCTTGGCTGCGGCAGCGGCGCCCTGCTGGAGAGGATCGCCGGAGGGGTAACAACCGTGATCGGTGTAGACAGCTCCCGAGAGATGCTTGCCGAAGCGGCCAAACGCCTGGGCCGGAAGGGGGCAGAGGTCGACCTTCGCATCGGCGAACTGGAGCATCTGCCGCTGAGGGACGGGGAAACTGAGGTCGCGGTGATCAACCTGGTTCTCCACCATCTGCGCAATCCCCGGCAGGGTCTGCTGGAAGCCCGGCGGATTCTGCGCAGCGGCGGTACGCTGATCCTGGCGGATTTTCAAAAACACGAACAGGAGATGATGCGCAGCCGCTACGGGGACCAGTGGCTCGGTTTTCCCACAGAGGACATAGAATCGTGGCTCAACGATGCGGGTATCCATGTCGATGAGCATCGTCAATACCCCGTGCGCAAAGGATTGATAGTTTTTCTGTATCGAGGCAGCAAACAGGAGCTATCAAACCCGAAGCTCGTGGAAGTTCAGGCGGGAAAGTAAACCGTAGCATTCTTAGAAGAAACATAATAGGGAAAGGAAGAAACCGATGAGTACGTTGGAACTTGATCTGCAGCTGACCCACAAAGTCGCGGATCTGAATCTGGCCGAGTGGGGACGTAAGGAAATCGATCTGGCTGAGAAGGAAATGCCCGGTCTGATGGCGGTGCGGGAAAAATATGGAAAAGAAAAACCGCTGAAGGGCTTGAAGGTTACCGGCAGTCTGCACATGACCATCCAGACTGCCGTTTTGATCGAAACCCTAAAAAGTTTGGGAGCGGATCTCCGCTGGGCTTCCTGCAACATCTTCTCCACCCAAGATCACGCGGCCGCCGCTGTGGCAGCAGCCCGATCGGCCGCCGTGTTCGCCTGGAAGGGGGAAAGCCTTCAGGAGTACTGGTGGTGTACCGAGCAGGCCCTCACCTGGCCCGACGGATCCGGGCCCAATCTGATAGTCGACGATGGCGGGGACGCCACGCTGTTCATCCACCAAGGAGTCAAGGTGGAGGAGGATCCCTCGCTAGCGGACAAGGGTGGCTACGATCCGGAAATGGCCATCATCATGGCCCGGCTCAAGCGCAGTCTGGCCCAAAACCCGAATCGCTGGCACGGAGTAGCCGAAGGGATCCGCGGGGTGTCAGAGGAAACAACCACCGGTGTTCATCGGCTGTATCAAATGGTGGAACGGGGAGAACTGCTCTTTCCGGCTATCAATGTCAACGACTCGGTGACGAAATCGAAGTTCGACAACCTGTACGGCTGTCGGGAATCCCTGGCCGACGGAATCAAGCGAGCTACGGACATCATGGTAGCGGGCAAGAAGGTCGTTGTCTGCGGCTATGGTGACGTGGGCAAAGGGTGTGCCCAATCGATGCGCGGTTTCGGCGCCCAGGTGTACATCACCGAGGTCGACCCGATCTGTGCGCTCCAGGCGGCCATGGAAGGATTCCCGGTTTCCACCATGGAAGAGCTGGCGGCAATCGGCGACATCTTCGTTTCCGCCACGGGCTGCTGCAACGTGATTCGGGGAGAGCACATGGAGCAGATGAAAGACGGGGCGATCGTCTGCAACATCGGACATTTCGACTGCGAAATCGAGATGCGCTACCTGACCAATACACCGGAATGCAAGCTCGAGAATATCAAACCCCAGGTGGACCGCTGGACCCTGCGCTCGGGACGCTCGATCCTCATCCTGGCCGAAGGGCGCCTGGTGAACCTGGGCTGCGCCACCGGTCACCCCAGCTTTGTCATGAGCGCCAGCTTCACCAATCAGATACTGGCTCAGGTGGAACTGGCCCAAAAGAATCTGGAGAAGAAGGTGTACATCCTGCCGAAGCGCCTGGATGAGGAGGTCGCGCGCCTGCATCTGCAGCATCTGGGGGTGAAGCTGACGAGCTTGAAGCCTAGCCAGGCGGAGTACCTCGGTATTCCCGGGGAAGGTCCCTTCAAGCCGGAGCACTACCGGTACTAGGGCGTCATTGCCCTGAGACCTTGCCCTGAGCCATTGACCTGAACTTGACAACCCGGCGAATCCCCCCTATTTTGACGGAGCGTCTAAATCTTATGAACGTGGCAATTCTGGGCTGCGGCAGTCTCGGCGGGGTGATGGCTGCCCTTATAACCGGGCGACCGAACATCGACGTTACGGTCATCGACCGTGATCCCCGGATTACAGAGGCAGTCGAGGCAAGGGGCCTCACCCTGCGCCGGGGAAAAAAGACATGGACCCGCAGGGTGCGCCTGGTGGAGAAGGTCGAAAACGAATCCTTCGATGCCCTGATCCTGGCAACCAAGGCGAACAGCCTGGTTGGAGCCGCAAAGTCTCTTAAAGGGAATCTGGCTCCCGGGGCCGGCGTGGTCACGGTTCAGAACGGGTTGGTCGCCCTCGATCTGCTCGACGTGGTCGGAGCGGAGTCCCTGGTTCCCGGCTGTGTTCTTTGGGGCGCCTCTATGGAGGCGCCCGGAGAGTACAGGATCACGAACTCGGGTACCTTCGTCATCGGCAGCCTCGATAACTCCCAACCTTCGAAGGCCGCCTCCAAGGCTCAAACCCTCCTCTCCCATGTCTTTCCGGTGACGGTTTCACCCAACATCCGGGGCGTCCTCTGGTCGAAGCTGGCCGTGACAACCACCTTCACAACCATAGGGGCTATCACCGGCCTGTCCTTTGGGCGGCTGGCGGCCAGCAGAGAGATTCGAGAACTTATGCTTCGAATCGGCAGAGAGCTGTTCCAGGTTGGTCGAGGCGAAGGTATCACCTTCGAGCCCCTCGGCGGGGGTTTGAACATCGAGCCCTTCCTCTCCGATGAGGGGTACTCCCGATTCCTCAAACACCTTTTGATCCGCATCATCGGATATAAAATCAGACATGATGAATCCTCGATGCTCGATTCTATGCGTCGGGGCTTCAAAACCGAGATAGACTTCCTCAACGGAAGGGTTGTGCAGAGCGCCGATCGATTGGGGATCCCGGTTCCTTACAATCGATTGGCGGTGGAGCTGGTAGAGCAGATGGAACGGGGCAGCCGCGGGCCGTCCCAGGAGAACCTGACTGCGTTTCGGAGCTTGGACTGACAGGGAGCGAACAGAGGGATGGGAACGGGGAAACGGGAGCTGTTTCTGAAGATCGGAGAGCGCCTGTTCAGCCGCTACGGATACAAGGATGTCAACATCGAAGACATCACCAAAGAAGCGGGTGTGGGAACGGGAAGTTTTTATACCTACTTTCCCAGCAAAGAGGTCTTCTACGAACAGATCCTCGACAATCTGGAGAGCCAGGGAGTCCACTCCGTGGATCGTCTGGTGGGAGCTTTCAAATCTCCGGTGAACAAGCTCAAAGCTCTGTACCGTTTTACGACACTGGGAATCAGAAACAACCCGATCCTGCTGGGGATTCTCACCGGGGACAAGAAGTACATCTACCCGGGACAACAGAACCGGACTGCAGGCACCAGCATGCTCCGCAGCCATGTAGAAAAAGTCATCACCCAGATTCTTCAAGAGGGAAGCCGTAAAGGGGTGTTTCGGGTGCGCCAGTACAAGAATCCCAAGCGCATGGTGCTGGCGATCTACGATGCAATCCTAATGAATCTCGATTCAACAGGAGCCGAGAACCTGATGAACGATATCCTCCACCTCCTGGAGCGGGCGTTGAAACGGAGAGTTCGCTTGCCCGGGAGCGGTGCCCTGCGGGATCGGCGCAAAATAGCCCGGGCGGGGGGCGAATAGGCTCGCCAAAGGCTAACCGCGTCGACCGGATCGCGCCTGAGGATATTTGTGCCTAGCGGTTCCTCAGTGAAGGCTTTTCCGAAAGATCCAAATTCATCCGGTCCCGCATTTTCTTGAAGGCTTCAATCGTCAAATCCACATCTTCGTCGGAGTGGGAAGCCGTGGGAATCATTCGGAACATGACAACTTCCCGGGGCACGACCGGGTAGGTTACACCGGATACGAAGACCCCGTAATCCTCCCGGAGCATCTTGATCATCCCCATGGCGATCTGCTCGCTGCCGGCGGGGACGTACACCGGGGTGATGGGAGATTGGGTATCCCCGATGTCGTAACCCTCTGCGATCAAGCCGTTCTGCAACCTCTTGGCCACTTCCCACATTCTCTGTCGGTACTCCTGGCGATTCTCGATCAGATCCAGAGAAGCCTCCAAAGCGTCGACATAGATCATGGGCAGGCTCTTGGCAAATACATTCGTTCGGGCGTTGTACTTGATGTAGCGCACGACCTCTTCCTCCCCTGCGGTCACACCCCCGATGGCGGCAAAGGCTTTGGCGAAGGTGCCGAAGTACAGATCGATTCTGTCCTGTACACCGAAGTGTTCGCCGGTACCGCGGCCATGTTCACCCATGACGCCGAATCCGTGGGCATCATCGACGAACAGGCGGGCTCCGTAACGCTCCTTGAGATCGCAGATCCCCGGCAAATTGGCCAGATCCCCCCGCATTCCGTACACGCCTTCGATCACGATCAGGATGCCCCCCTTGCGAAGGCGGTTAGCGGCTTTGAGATGATGCTCCAGATGACTCATGTCGTTGTGCTTGAAGGGTCGGAATCTCCTACCCGCGGAGGCCAGGATCGTACCGTCCACGATGCTGGCGTGACTCAGGCGATCCATGACTATCACATCATCCGGTCCGGTCAGAGCACTTATCGTACCCATGACCCCCAGATAGCCGTAGTTGAACACCGCCGCGGCCGGTTTCTGCAGGTAGGCTGCTAATTTTTTCTCCAGGGTGATATGCCGATCCGTGTTGCCGGTCAACATCCGGGAGCCCATGGGCGTAAATGTCCCCCAGTTCTTCAGGGACTTTCGAGCCGCCTCCCTCACCTGCTCATTACCGGCGAGCCCCAGGTAGTTGTTGATCGCCCACATGATGACTTCTTTGCCCTGATACTTCATACGCGGGCCGGGGACTCCGTCGAGCACCGGCCTAGAAAAGAACATATCGTTTCTGGCTCTGAAGTAACCGAAGTTGCCGCCTTCGCCGCGGCACTTGTCAAACAGATCCGGCATACCCTTCTCTTTGACGTGAGGCTGCGCAAGGGTACTTATTCTCTTTCTCAATCGCGGTTTTCTTGTCAATGTAGTTTCCTGATTCTTCATCGCTTATCCTCCCCAAACAACACTACGCACAAATCTTTTCGCTGAAACTTAACACAAAAACACAAAAAAGAAAAGCCCGTTTTTTTGACCTATTGAATATATGAATTGAATATTCAATTATTCGGTTTTCAAAATTTTTTTTTTATGATTTTTCATTTTTCCGTCATTCCGCGTCTTGACAGGAAACGTGCGGTTCGCCCAGACTGTGGTCAGAAATGTGGTCGGAACAATCGCGATGACAGCAGAAAAATCTTCCAAAAATCTTCCATTTCAATCTTTTTTGAAGATGAGAGGAGAGATCCGCATGAATGGAGTTGGAGAGCAAAATCCCCTGACCTATCTTGTAGACACGCTCACCTTCAATGAGAAGGTTGATCGTTCTCTGGCCTTGATTGAGAACGCCTACCACGAGTTCGGCACTGCCCTGGTGGTAGCCAACAGCCTCGGCAAAGATTCCGTGGCGGTCTGGCACCTGACCAAGCAGGTGAGCCCGGTGATTCGAGGGTTCATAGTCACTACCCGCTTTAAGCCCAAAGAGACCAAAGAGTTCATGAACGAACAGATCCGGACCTATCCCGAGCTCCGGGTCTATCAAAACGATGAAAAAATCCCGAAGGAACTGTACAACACGGATCCGGACCGCTGCTGTGAGCTTCTAAAGGTCAAACCGACCCGTCGGGCAATCAAGGAGATGGGTGTGCGCTGCTGGGTGACAGGGCTGCGCTGCACCGAAGGCCGGACCCGAACAGACTACCAGGAGGTAGAGGAACGGGATAGGGGACTGGTCAAGCTCAATCCGATCCTGCTGTGGAAAGAGCGGGAGGTCTGGCAGTATCTGGCCCTTAACAACGTGGAGGTCAACCCGCTTTACGCCAAGGGATATCGCTCTCTGGGATGCGCACCATGCACGAGGATTACCACCGACGACAACGAACGGGCCGGCCGCTGGGTGGGAACGAGCAAGTGCGGCGGCGAGTGTGGTATCCACACCCGCCCGCTGAAAGCGTAGTCCCAGCCTCCGGGCGCAACGCTCAATCCTTCACCCTGTTGAAGGCCAGGCTCCTCAACATCCAGCGGGGCAGCGCTTTATCCGGTCGTCGTTTGCCGAGGTCCAAATACCAACCCAACTTCTTCACGATCTCAAGCTTGTGGGCTTCCACGAACTCGATGAGAGTCCCGTCCGGGTCTTCGGTGTAGGCGAACCGCCCGGCGGCGGACTCCCCCATGTCGAATACGCTTCCGCTGTCCACCGTAAAGGGGTATCCGAGCTGATCGCAACGGGCTTTCAGATCGTCCATACCGTTCACGTCAAAACACACGTGGATGAATCCCAAATCACCCCAGTGGCGATCGGCGAATATCTTTCTGGGCCGGCGCTTCAGCGCCTTGATCAGTTCTATCTTCGTCGGCCCCAGAAGCGGAGCGAAGGCTCCCCGGCGGGGTTGGCTGTGGGTCAGGAGCACCCGGCGGAACTTCGCGCCTCCACCGGGAAGGGGTTCGAGATCTTGGAAGGTTCCGGTTTCGTCATAGAGCACACTGTCGTAGCCCAGCATCTCGGCATAGAACTTTCGAGACCTCTCCATATCGGCTGTGCCGATCAAACAGCCCGCTACACCGCCGGTAGGATGCCGGGTCTTTGAAAACCAGCCATTGCCCTCGATGACCTGGAAGATCAGACCGAAGGGATCTTTAAAGAAAAAGTGGGAGGCTCCGGACGGGTCGAATGCGACACCTCCCAGGAGTTGCACCTCTTGCTCTCTCAGATATGAAAAGGCCGCCCGGACATCCCGCGCTTTGATTCGCGTCAGGAATATGCCCAGATCTCCCAGCTGCACGTGAAAATTCGGCGGTTCGGTTTTTCTGCCTTTCGACTGCCAGACCTCCAGACCTCCTCCACCCTGAAGGTTCAGCGCCAGCACAGCATGCCGGGCTCTGGGTTTGCCGCCGGTGTAGGGCAGCATAAGGGCTGCTTCACCGTCATCTTCGAACACCCGGATGTCGAATCCCAATTTTTTCCGGTACCAGCGAAAGGCTCCAGACAGATCCGGGATGCCGGCGCCGATCTGCTGAATCCCACTGACGATGTACTCGTTCATAGCAAACTGCAGCGTATCGGTCCCGAGCTGCCTCGTCAAGCGCACCCGGTTCTGGTGTCACCCGATTCAGGTTGTCCCGCCCCCGGAGTCGTCTATGGAGCTCCTGTTCGATCCTCCCGTAATGCCGAACGCCGCCTGGACGCGGCGGTCGCAGCGGTACTATCATGGAAGTATGAACCCAGATTACCACAGATCCCTCGGCGTCACGATCGAGGATATGAAGAACAAGGGCACCTTGAAACGTCTGCTCTACCTGCAGAGCCCGATGGACGCTCGGGTGCAGATGGAGGGAAAGGGGGATATCATCATTCTCTCCTCCAACAACTACCTCGGTCTGGCCAACAATCCCCAGGTGATTCGGGCCGGGCAAGAGGCGTTGGAACGCTACGGAGCCGGTACGGCTTCGGTTCGCTTCATCTGCGGAACCTTTTCCATACATCGCGAGTTGGAGCAGAAGTTGGCAGCCTTCATGGGCACGGAGGCTTCCTTGAGCTATGTCTCCTGCTGGAATGCCAATACGGGGACTATCCCGGTTCTGGTCGGTGAGGGGGACGTACTAATCTCCGATGCTCTGAACCACGCCAGCATCATCGACGGTGTTCGTCTCAGCAAGGCTGAACGCCTTGTCTACAAGCACGCCGACATGGAAGAACTGGAACAGCGGCTGCGGAGCGCTCAGGACGCAGAAACCCGTCTGATCGTTACCGACGGGGTGTTCAGCATGGAGGGAGATCTGGCCCCCCTTCCGGAGATCGTGGAGCTGGCGCACAAGTACGACGCCGTGACCTTGGTGGACGATTCCCACGGAACCGGTGTTATGGGCCAGGCGGGCCGGGGCGTGGCCGAACACTTCGGCCTTCTGGGCCAGGTGGATGTGATCACCGGCACCCTGGGAAAGGCCCTTGGGGGGGCCGCCGGGGGATTCGTCGCCTCCAGCGCCCAGGTCATCGAGCTGCTCACCCAGTCCTCCCGGCCGCAGATCTTCTCCAATGCCCTTCCGGCAACAATCGCCGCCAGCGCCTTGAAGGCCGTGGATGTGTTGGAAGCGAATCCGTCTCTGGTGAAGAAGCTTCACGACAACGCCGCCTACCTGAGAAAGGGACTGCGGGAGCGGGGATTCCAACCGGTGGATGCGCCCTCCGCTATCATCCCGATTTTGGTGGGCGAAACCTCCTTCGCCATCCGGATGAGTGAAAAACTTCTGGATGAAGGGGTGTTCGTCACCGGCTTCGGCTACCCGGTGGTTCCGGAGGGCGCGGCCAGGTTGCGGGTACAGGCTTCCGCAGCTCTGCAGCAGGAAGATATGGACCGAGCCCTCGAGGCTTTTTCCAAAGTCGGAACCGAAGTCGGGTTACTGTAGCCGCACTACTCACGGCCGGTTGTGCCTGTCGCCTTGAGGCCGCCCGCCTGCAGCCGATGGCTGGCCGGACTACAATCTTTTTCTTTTTTTATTTGCGAGAACCTATTGCCAAAAAATCGAGATCCTGCTAAGATACCGATGTTACTATGAATAGAAACGAATTGCATCGCGTGTGGTTGTGGCGGCCCTTCCCCCCTGGGCCGTCCGGTTAGCCTGACGCTTTGTATATTAAGGTCAGAGCCGCGGCGGTTCGAGGATTTCGGGTCGCCCGGCTTTTTGCTTGTGAGGGCAGGAGCTAAAAACAAGGAGAGCCATGCGACACCATGCATGGCTATTTTTATGCCTGCGGTTGCGGCGCCCGCAGCTACAGTGCCTTCCGTCACGGCGCCTGCAGCTACGGCGGAGTGGAGGCGACGCTTGGGCAAACCGCAGGAGGGAGTGACAGGGAATCGAACGAGATTGGGAGGAGACGATGACAGTACTACCGAGCCGCCAGGAGTTCAAACGGAAGGCCGGAGAAGGAAACCTGATCCCCGTCTATACGGAAGTGTACGCCGATCTGGAAACACCGGTTTCCGCATACCTCAAATTGAGACGGGGAGAGAACACCTTCCTCCTCGAATCCGTGGAAGGGGGAACCCAGGTCGGCCGTTATAGTTTCCTGGGACGAGACCCGAGCATCATCTTTGAAGCCCGGGGAGGCAAGGTAACGATCCGCAGAGGATCCCGGGTCACGACGATTGAATCCGCAGACCCCCTGGGAGAGCTCAAAAAGTTGACCGGAGAGCTGGTGCCCGTGTCGGACCCCGCCCTTCCCCCCTTTGCCGGGGGAGCGGTCGGCTACATCGCCTACGACATGGTGCGGCAACTGGAGAATCTTCCCGAAACCAACCCGGATGATCTGGCCGTTCCGGATATGCTGTTCATGTTCACCGATACGATCATTGCCTTCGACAATGTCAGCCACAAGCTTACGGTGATGCACAACCTGCAGGCTCAGTCCGGCGACAACCTCGATCTGCTTTACGACCAGGCCGCGGGTATCCTGCGGCAGATTCTCGCGGATCTCAGGCGTCCGCTGGCCCAGGCTCAACGGCAAGACGAGCGGTTCCGGGAGGAGGAGCCGCCAAACTCCAACTTCGAGCGACAAGACTTTCTCGAGGCCGTTGAGGCCTGCAAAGACTATATTCAGCGGGGGGACATCATCCAGGCGGTGCTGTCCCAACGACTGGATACCACCTTCGAAGGGGATGCCTTCAGCCTGTACCGGGCGCTGCGCATCGTGAATCCCTCCCCCTACATGTTCTACCTTCATTTCGGTAATACCAAGCTGGTGGGAGCCTCTCCGGAAATTCACGTCCGCTCCTACGGCGGGGATGTCACCATCCGGCCCATAGCCGGCACCCGGACACGGGGCGCCACCGTTGAGGAAGACGTGCGGTTGGAAAAGGAGCTGCTGGCGGATGAAAAGGAACGCGCCGAGCATCTGATGCTGGTCGACCTGGCCCGTAACGATATCGGCAGGGTCTGCCGCTACGGCAGTGTGCGGGTTACCGAGTTCATGGTGGTAGAGCGCTACTCCCACGTGATGCACATCGTCAGCGACGTGGAGGGTGTTCTTGAGGATGACAGGGACGCCTTCGCCCTGATCGCCGCCACCTTTCCGGCCGGCACGGTAAGCGGGGCGCCGAAGATCCGGGCCATGGAGATCATCGAAGAACTGGAACCCACCCGACGCGGACCCTACGCGGGATTGGTGGGCTACTTCAGCTTCAATGGCAATTTCGATTCCTGCATCACCATCCGCACGATGCTGGTCAGCGGGAATCAAGTATACGTCCAGGCCGGCGCGGGAATAGTGGCCGACTCGATTCCGGAAAAGGAATACGAAGAAACCCTGAACAAGGCCAAGGCTCTTTTTCGAGCCATCCAGATGGCCAGAGGAGGTTCGCTATGATCCTCATGATCGACAACTACGACTCCTTCACCTACAACCTGGTACAGCTGTTCGGGGAGCTGGGCCAGGAGGTACGTGTCTTCCGCAATGACGGGCTCACTCCCGAAGAGGCGCAGCGCCTGGATCCGGACTATCTGGTGATCTCCCCGGGACCGTGCACGCCGAACGAGGCGGGGATTTCAGTGGAGATGATCCGCCATTTCGCCGGCAAGATACCGGTTCTGGGCGTGTGTCTGGGGCATCAGGCCGTGGGCGCCGCCTTCGGAGCGCATATCGTTCAAGCCAACCGGCTGATGCACGGCAAATCCAGCGACATTCTCCACGACTCCCGCACCCTGTTCTCCAGTCTGCCCCCTGTATTCCCGGCAGTACGTTACCACAGCCTGATCATCGAGCCTAAAAGTCTTCCCGACTCACTCGAGGTGAGTGCCTGGACGGCGGAGGGAGAGATAATGGCTGTGCGGCACAGGCAGTACGAGGTGGAGGGAGTCCAGTTCCATCCCGAATCGGTGGCCACAGCGGTGGGCAGGCGGATCATCCGGAACTTCCTGGAACGGGTCAAGGAGGGGCCGGCGATAGATATGAAACAGGCAATTGCCAGGCTGGTCGGTGGCCAGCACTTGACCCGGGGAGAGATGACCACGGTCATGCGCATCCTCATGGACGGGGAGGCAACCCCGGCTCAGATCGGGGCATTTCTTAGCGCCATGAGCATCAAGGGGGAGACCGTGGAGGAGATCAGCGCGGCCACGGAGGTGATGAGAGACAAAGCCACCCACGTGCCGATTCCTCCCGGCTTCAAAGTGGTTGATACCTGCGGCACCGGCGGCGACGGCGCCCATACGTTCAACATCTCCACCGCCGCCGCCCTGATCGCCTCCGGTGCCGGTGTTCCCATCGCCAAGCATGGCAATCGTTCGGTCTCCAGCCGCTGCGGTTCAGCCGACGTGCTGCGGGAGCTGGGGGTGAACACGGGGATCGACGCCGGGAAGATGGCCTATTGCATCAGCCAGGCGGGAATCGGTTTTCTCTTCGCCCCCGCGCTGCACAGCGCCATGCGCCATGTCATCGGCCCCCGCCGGGAGATCGGCATCCGCAGCATCTTCAACATCCTCGGACCCCTATCCAATCCGGCCTTCGCCCAAGCCCAGGTCCTTGGCGTGTTCGACAGAAAGCTCGTTCCGATCATGGCCGGGGCTCTCAAGAATATCGGCGTGCAGCGGGCCTTGGTGGTTCACGGATCGGACGGCCTGGATGAGATCACCCTCACCGGACCGACTTACGTGACCGAGCTCAAGGAAGGACAGCTTCACGAGTGGGTTCTCGATCCTGTCGAGCTGGGCCTCCAACTGTGCCAGCCCGAAGATCTGACCGGGGGCACGGTAGAGGAGAACGCCAGCATCCTCCTGGATATAATGGAAGGCAGGGAAAGCGGACCCCGCCGGGAGGTGGCCCTGCTCAACGCGGCCGCGGTAATCTACGTCAGCGGCGGGGCGAAAAATCTGGCCGATGCCCTCGAGCTGGCCCGGGATTCCCTGGCTTCGGGTAAAGCCCTTATCAAGCTGGAAGCCCTGAGGAAGCTGAGCAATGCCTGAATCTCGTTATGAATCCCGGTTCAAAGCCCGATCCGCAGAGCTTCCCTCGATACTTCGGACCATCCTGGCCGATAAGGCGGCCCGGCTGCAGGACAGCAGGCGGCGGATTCCCCAAGGGGATCTGCAGCGGCTCTGCCGGGATCAGCCGCCGCCGCGGAACTTCCGGCACGCCCTGGATACCCGGCAGGACGCCGCAAATTCCGGGGCGCCGGCTGAGAGCCACGCAGGCGGTACGCTCGACACTACCGCCATCATCGCGGAGTTCAAGCGCCGCTCCCCCAGCCGGGGCGTGATCCGGCCCCAGTTCGATCTGGCGGAGATCCACAAGGCCTACGAGAGAGGAGGAGCCGATGCCTATTCGGTGCTCACCGAAGAGGATCACTTCGGCGGCTCCCTGAGCGATCTGCAGGTGCTTCGAAATATGGCGGAGCTTCCCCTGCTGCGCAAGGATTTTCTCTTCGATCCCTACCAGATCTATGAGAGCCGAGCGGCCGGCGCGGATGCTGTGCTGCTGATCGTGGCCGCCCTGGAGGATCGCCGGCTGGGGGAGCTGATCGCACTCAGCCGGGAGCTGTCCATGGAGGCTTTGGTGGAGGTTCACTGTGCTGCGGAGCTCCACCGGGCTCTGGCCTGCGGCGCTCGCCTCGTGGGGATCAACAACCGGGATCTTCACAGCTTCCAGGTGGATATTGCCGTCAGCCTTGAGCTGGCGGGCAGCCTACCCGGGCACGTCACCGGGGTGAGTGAATCCGGGATCCGCACTCCGGAGGATATCCGCCGTCTGCGTGGCGCCGGAATCCGCGCCTTCCTGGTGGGAGAGCATTTGATGCGGGCGCAAGACCCGGAAATAGAGCTGCGCCGGCTCAAAGGTTCGCCGTGAAAGCGAATAGAAAACCAGGAACCACCGGGGCAGCCGTACCGCCCCGCGTACGAATCAAGATCTGCGGGCTCACCCGGCCTGAGGACGCCCGGCTGGCCCTCACCCTGGGAGCCGATTACCTGGGTTTCATCTTCGCTCCCAGCCCCCGGCAGGTGGCCCCGGAAGCAGCCTCAGCGATCCTGCGCTGCCTGGAAGAAGAGCAGACCGGAAAGCAAACCCAAGGTTTTACGGCGGCCGAGCGGGTGGGGGTGTTTGTCGACGCCGACAGAGACTTCGTCCATGAAGCAACCCGGCGCGCAGACTTGACAATGCTGCAGTTGCACGGGGATGAGGACCCGGAGTACTGCAGTCAGCTCGAGCTACCCGTGATCAAGGCCCTGCGCATACGGGACCGGGGCATCTTTGAGCTGGTCCACAGCTACCACACCCCCTACATCCTCCTGGAGCCGTACGTCCGGGGGAAGCGCGGCGGCACCGGGGTGCAGGCAAACTGGCAGCTGGCCGCCGAGCTGGTTCAGACCTTCCCGGACAAACGTTTCTTCCTGGCCGGGGGCTTGAGAGCGGAGAATGTGCAGGCCGCGGTGGCGGCGGTACGGCCCTTTGCCGTGGACGCCTCCAGCGCTCTTGAGAGCCGGCCGGGCATCAAGGATCGACAAAAAATGGAAGCATTTATCGAAGCAGTGAGGAACAGATGAAGAACAAAACAGAGGATCGACGGGTCGGATATTTCGGCGACTTCGGGGGACAGTTCGTTCCGGAGATGATCATGCCGGCCCTCCAGCAGCTGGAGGCGGAGTACCAGGCCGCCGGCGAGGATCCCGAATTCCAAAGCCAGTACGAGCACTATCTGGAGGAGTACGACGGCCGCCCTACTCCTCTGACATTTGCCGCCCGCCTGACCGAGGCCTGGGGCGGAGCCCGGATCTATCTGAAGCGGGAGGACCTGAACCACACGGGAGCCCACAAGATCAACAATACAGTCGGGCAGATCCTCTTGGCCCGGCGCATGGGCAAAACCCGGATTATTGCCGAAACCGGTGCCGGGCAGCACGGCGTGGCCACGGCCACTGTTGCGGCTCTGTTCGGTATGAATTGCGTCGTCTACATGGGGGAGGAGGACGTGGAACGTCAGTCCCTCAATGTGTTCCGTATGCGCCTTCTTGGGACCGAAGTTGTGCCCGTAACAAGCGGCAGCCGCACCCTCAAAGACGCCATCAACGAGGCCTTCCGCGACTGGGTCTCGAATCTGAGGAGCACCTACTACATCTTCGGCTCCACCGTGGGACCCCATCCTTATCCCACGATCGTACGGGATTTCCAGCGGGTAATCGGCCGGGAGGCGAAGCGTCAGATCCTCGACAAGGAGGGACGACTCCCGGATCTGTGCGTGGCCTGCGTAAACGGGGGCAGCAACGCCATCGGGCTTTTCTACGAATTTCTCGAAGACCGGGAGGTGACTCTGGTCGGCGTGGAGGCGGCGGGGGACGGGACCAACACTCCCCGACACGCCGCCACCCTGACCCTGGGCACCCGGGGCGTGTTCCACGGCAGCCACATGTATCTGCTGCAAGACGCCAACGGCCAGGTGCATCCCACCCACTCGATCTCCGCGGGCCTGGATTACCCCGGTGTGGGCCCGGAACACTGTCAGTTGAAGGATTCGGGGCGGGCCCGCTACTTCAGTGCCACGGACGCCGAGGCGGTGGCGGCCTTTCAGGAGCTGGCCCGCCTGGAGGGCATCCTGCCCGCCCTGGAGAGTGCCCACGCCCTGGCACAGGCCCGCAAGGAGGCCGGCGGAATGGACAAGGACCGGATCATCATCGTCAACCTGTCGGGGCGGGGGGACAAGGACTGCCAGCAGGTGGCTCGCTTCCTCGAATCCCATCCCGAATCAGGAGGTGCGGGGTGAACAGGCTGATACAGCGGATGGAACAGCTGAAAAAGCAGGGCGGGAAGGCCTTCATCGCCTACATCATGGCCGGGGAACCCTCCTGGGAGGCGCTGCAGGAGATCGTCTGCGAGCTCGAGCGGATCGGCGTGACCGCCGTAGAGCTCGGCGTACCCTTCTCCGACCCAATAGCCGACGGACCTGTCATCCAGGCTGCGGCCAACCGGGCTCTGGCCCGGGGAGTCACCCTATCGGAGATCTTCGAACGCGTGTCTGAGCTGCGCAAGCTCACCAAGCTTCCCATCCTGCTCATGGGCTACTGGAACGTGTTCCTCCAGTACGGTAGGGAGCGCTGTTTGCAAACTGCTCGGTCGGCGGGGGTGGACGGCTTCATCATCGCGGATCTGCCTCCGGAGGCGGACCCGGAGTTCTTCAGCCTGGCTGCCGAAAAAGAGCTGTGCACGGTTCTGCTGGCCTCGGAACTGACCCCCGAGGATCGTCTCAAACGGATCGTCGCTACCGCCTCTGGATTCCTCTACTACGTTCCCCAACTGGGCATCACCGGACTGGAATTGACCACCGGCGAGGCTGTGGAAAACCGCATTCGCCTGATCCGCGCGCTGACCGACACGCCGATCTGCATCGGGATCGGGGTGAAGACTCAGGAGGATGCCCGCAGGCTCAGCCGCTACGCCGAAGGGGTGATCGTGGGAACCCGTATCGTGGAGTTCATCCACCGGAACGCGGAACGGCCGGATCTGCCCGAGGTAACGGCCCGTTTCGTTGCCCAGCTGATCCCTTGAGCTAAAGCCCTACAATTGTGATGTACTCAATCCCCGCAGGTGCCGATATTACGATGACAGCCGAAAATCGGCTGGAAGAGGATATCGCAATCCTCATTTCAGTTGCTGATCGAAGATTGCGATAGGCTATCCAGAGAAAAAGAGAGAAAGCGTTATGGCACAAGAACAGGAAATGCAAAAGGCCTGGGTGGCCACTGTGGATATGGGGCTTGGTCACCAGAGGGCCACCTATCCTCTGCGCTATCTGGCCGAGGGAGGTATCATCACGGTGGGCGGTTCGGTTGCCAGCGATCCGGCGGAGAAGAAGCTCTGGGATCGGATGCGCAGCATGTACGAGTTCCTCTCCCGGGTTCGAAAAACCCCCATCGTCGGCAAACCCCTGTTCGGGATGCTCGATGCCCTGCAGAGCATACCCTCCTTCTACCCGATGCGGGATATGTCCTCCGCCTCCTACCAGGTCAAGCTACTGGGCCGTTTTATCGACCGCGGCTTGTGCCAAGGGATGCTCGAACAAATCAAGAGCAAGCCCCTTCCCCTGATAACCTCCTACCTCGCTCCGGCCATCGCCGCGGACAAAGCGGGCTATAGCCGGATCTACTGCATCATCTGCGATGCGGAGATCAGCAGGGCCTGGGTGGCGGAAAACCCCCGCAGGAGTCGCATCCATTACCTGGCGCCCTGTGGCCGCGCTGTAATGCGTCTGAAGAGCTACGGAGTACCGGATGAGCGGATCTTCCTGACCGGTTTCCCCTTTCCCCTGTCGATCCTGGGGAACGCCAATCTGGAAATCCTGCGGGCCGACGCGGCCCAGCGACTGTACTACCTCGATCCCAACGACCGCTTCTGGCCTCTACACGGCAGGAACGTTGTTCACTTCCTGGGAAAGGGCAACTGCCGTTTCAAGAAACAGCGCCGGCTGACAATCACCTATGCCGTGGGGGGAGCCGGGGCTCAGAAGGAGTTCGGCTTTTCCATCGCCAGGAGCCTGCGGGACAAGCTCAAAACCGGAGAGATCGCCCTCAACCTGGTGGCGGGCGTTCGGGAAGAGGTCCATCAGTATTTCCTGCATGTGAAGGAGGAGTTGCTTCCCGGTTGTGCCCATCTGCGGATCATCTACAGCCCCCTCAAAGAGGAGTACTTCCAGCTGTTCGGCCAGACGATTCGATCCACGGACATCCTCTGGACCAAGCCGAGCGAGCTCAGCTTCTACTGCGGTCTGGGTATCCCCCTGATCATGTCGCCCACCATCGGCGCGCAGGAGGTGTTCAACCGCCGCTGGCTGCTGGAGATCCAGGCCGGAATTCCCCAGGAGGATCCCGAGTACACGGCGGAGTGGCTCCTCGATCTGTGGCGGGAGGGCCGGCTGGCCGAGAGCGCCTGGGACGGTTTTCTCAAAGCCCGCAAGTACGGCACCTACAAGATCCAGGAGATCCTGGAGACCGGCACCATGGCCCGGGAGACCAGCCCGCTCAAGCGCTGATCTTACTCCGACACATCCTCAAGCCGATCGGTTGGCTAATTGCTCCCATCTACGGTAGAATGGCCGGATGATGAACAGCAAAACGATCAGACTGGGAAAGAGCGGACTGGAGGTTACCCGCGTCGGCTTCGGGGGAATCCCCATCCAGCGTCTCAGCGAACAGCAGGCCATCAAGGTCCTCCGGCGGGCCCTCGAAGGGGGCCTCAACTGGATCGACACCGCCAACGGTTACGGGACATCGGAGGAGCGGATCGGCAAAGCGATCAAGAAATACCCCCGATCCGACCTGCTGGTGTTCACAAAGGGAGGGGGGCGGGATTCCAAAGCCCTTCGAAAACAGATCGAACTGTCCTTTGAGCGCCTGCAAACCGACTACATCGACCTCTACCAGTTTCACAACGTTTTGGATCCTGGGCTGTGGCAAACCATGCAGGAAAACGGAACCTTCGACCTGGTTCGACAATACCGGGAAACGGGGAAGATCCGCCACATCGGCGCCTCGGCCCACAACCGGGAGGCTGCTCGGGCGGTTATCGAGCACCCGGAGATCGAGGTTCTCCAGTTCCCCTTCAACTTCATCGTGGAGGACCAGGGCAGGGAACTCGTAGACGCCTGCTGCGCAAAGGACATCGGCTTCATCGCCATGAAACCTTTCGGCGGCGGAGCGCTGGATGACGCTTCGGCCTGTATCCGCTACCTGCTCTCCATACCGGATATCGTGGCGGACCCGGGGTTCGAACACATCGCTGAGGTCGACGAGGTTCTATCCCTCTGGAAAGAGGGAGCCCCCCTTTCAGAGGAGAACCGACAAAGCATCGAACGGTTTCGCCGGGAGCTGGGAACGCGCTTCTGCCGCCGCTGCGGCTACTGCCAGCCCTGCCCCCAGGGAGTACAGATCGTTTCGCTCATGACTATGGAGACCCTGGTCAAACGCTTCCCCGCCGATAGATTGTCGGAGGATTGGATCGCCGGGGCGGCCGAGTCCATCGAAAAGTGCACCGAATGCGGGGAGTGCGAGCAGAAATGTCCGTACAAGCTGTCGATCATAGAGGAGATCCACAGAGGAGCCGAGGCATTCCGGCGGGCGCTTGAGACAGCAGGCTGATTCGGCACTACCGGCCGGATCCTCCGCGCTGAACAGATGAACAGCAAATGCACCGTCACTCTGAAAAAAGGCCGGGAGAAACCCGTCCTCAGAGGGCATCCCTGGATCTTCTCCGGCGCCGTACAATCGATCCACGGCTACACCCAGGCGGGAGACCTCTGCAGCGTCTTGGACCACAGTGGCCGCTTTCTCGCAACCGGATATGTGAACACCAGCTCCCAGATCACGGTACGCGTGCTGGCCTCGGGAGCCGCCGCCCAAAGAACAACGATCGACGGTGATTTTATCAGAGCTTCCCTGGAGAGGGCTCTGAGACTCCGGGAGTCGCTTCTGGGAAGCACCTTCGCAGCGGGGAGCAAATCCGCCTTCCGGCTGGTGAACGCAGAGGGGGATTTCCTGCCCGGCCTTATCGTGGATCGCTACGCAGAAGGCGTTGTGCTGCAAGCCCTCACCGCAGGGATGCAGAGGCTCAAAGGCCTGCTCGTGGATTGCCTGCACACCATACTCTCGCCACTGTTCATCTATGAAAAGCTCGACACGCATATGGCCGAGGCTGAAGGTCTGGACGCCGCCGCGACCGCCGGCACCGGCACCTGCCTCTACGGAACACTTCCCTCCCCCATCGAGATCGAGGAAACAGGCGCCCGTTTCCACGTCGATGTCGAAGGAGGCCAGAAAACCGGATTCTACCTCGATCAGCGTAGGAATCGGCGGATCCTGAGAGAGTGCTCCGTCGGCATGACCCTGCTCAACTGCTTCAGCTACACAGGCGCCTTTGCCGTGCAGGCGCTGCTCGGGGGCGGGCTGCAAGCCCACAACGTGGACCTTTCCGAAAAGGCGCTGGAGCAAGCGTCCCAGAACGCGGTTCTGAACCATATTGATCCGGAGCGCTTCAGGAACAGCAAAGCGAATGTATTCGAGCTCCTGCGGCGGGACGAATCCCGATATGACATCGTGGTCCTGGACCCTCCGAAGTTCGCCGCCTCCAAGGGCGAGCTGCCCCGTGCCCTGCGCGGCTACAAAGACATCAACCTCAGCGCTTTCAAGCGGGTGCGGGCCGGGGGATTCCTCATGACCTTCTCCTGCTCGGGGCTGGTGTCGGAAGATCTGTTTCAGAAGGTCGTGTTTGGAGCCGCGGTCGACGCCGGCCGCTCCATTCAGATCCTGCGCCGGCTCCACGCCGATGCGGACCACCCGGTTAACCTCGCCCACCGGGAGGGACAGTATCTGAAGGGCCTGCTCTTGCGGGTTGTTTGACAGATCCGAGAGTTTGACCAACCACCGCCGCCGTACTATCTTACAAGGGTGATCGCTGTCAACGCGGAGACCCGGGATGCCTGCTAGCCCCAGTCGTCGCACCGAAATCCGCCTGGAAAACGTCTCATTCTACTACCCTGAGACCGAGCAGCTCGTGTTCAACGACCTGTCCATCGACCTTCCCAGAGGGATCGCCACCCTGGTGGGCCAAAACGGAACGGGAAAATCGACCCTGCTGCTCCTGGCCGCCGGCATCCTTCTGCCCGTCGAGGGAACCGTTTTCATCAGGGGAATCGATACCCGCAACCTCCGGGAAGAACAGGAGCGGCAGCGCCACGTCTCCTTCATATACCAGAACATGGAGTTCGAGACCGAGGAGAGCATCGGGGATCTCCTGGAGTATGTCCACGAAAACGGCTTTCACGAAACCAAGGATCCCGACTTGATCAGCGAGCTTGTAGAGGTCTGTGAACTCGAGAAGGTGCTGGGCAAGAGGACCCAGGAGGTGAGCAAGGGCGAACTGCAGCGCACGATCGTCGCCTTCAGTTTGCTCTACGGATCGAAGATCCTGATGATGGATGAGCCGATCTTCGCCATGGAGGACTACCAGAAACATCGCATCATGAAGTATCTGGCCGAATACGCGAGCTCACGAGACCTCAGTCTCTACTACTCGGTCCACGAGCTGGATATCTCAGAGAAGTACTCCGACTACCTGCTGCTGTTCCACAAGAACGGCCGGATCGAGCTGGGACCGACGGGCGAGCTTTACAACCGGAGGAATATCGAAGAGGCCTACGAGGTCCCCTACATCATGTTGAAGCGCAAAGAGGCGATCTACCGGGAAGCCCTGCGGGATCGTTCCCCCGGCGGCCGACGACCCACCGACCTCGCATGATCGATCTGATCTACGACTGCGATATCACCATGGGGCTTCCCGGCCGGGATGTAGACGACGGGCTTGCCCTGCTCTATCTGTTGGGTTCCCCCAAAATCCGCCTCCTGGGCGTTACCAGCACATTCGGCAACAGCTCGATCGAGGATGTGCATCCCTGCCTGCTGTCGATTCTCGAGGATCTGGGCCGGGACGACGTTCCCGCCTTTCGCGGGGTTTCCCGGGAAGCATTAAGGGCAGCTGAGTCCTCCCCCACCGATCCGCGAGGCTGGGACGCCCGCGCAGACAGCGATGCCGCTCGATTCCTGGCGGAAACGGTGGGTAAAAATCCCGGCTCGGTGAGCATTCTGGCCACCGGTTCTCCGACGAACCTGCTCGGGGCCTACCGGCTCCACCCCGGTTTCTTCCAAGATGTGAAACAGATCGTGTTCATGGGGGGAATCACTGAGCCCCTGATGATCAACGGCCGGGAGATGGGGGAGCTGAACTTTGCCAGTGACCCGGAAGCTGCCCTCTACGCCCTCTACGCTGGAGTACCGCCCGCTGCGGCGAGTGGTTCTGCGAAATCCGTCCGATCTTCACCGCCCCTATCACCGGTACCTGACTGCGGCGTCGCGGTGATCAGCGGCAACCTGTGTCTGGAAGCACTGTTGACCCGGCAGCGTTTTCAGGCTTTTCTCGTAAAATCCGATGTAAAGGGCATGAAAGGTTTTGTTGCCTACTTAGAAGAGAAGATTCTTCCCTGGTTTTCCTGGATCGAGCAGGAGTACGACCTGCCCGGATTCCACGTCTGGGACGCCACAGCGGCGCTGTACCTCACCGATCCGCAACTGTTCGAACCACGGAATGTGCTGCTGCGTTCCAACCTCGATGATCTGAACAGGGGTTTTCTGTGCATCGATAGGGCGGCCAGCGTTCCGGCGCCCGGTACTCCGGCCTATGCCGGTCCTCGGGCACCAATAGATTCAAACACCGGGAACCGCAACAACCGGCGGATAGACATCCCGACCAGCATCCGCGACCTGCCGGCGTACTGGCAGTCACTGCTCGATGGTTGGCGCACAGCAGGAACGGCTTGGCAAAAATGATGGTAAAACGCTCAGCCAATCCCAATCGGAGCATCCGAACCAACCTCCCCACTATCCTGCTCCTTGTTTTCGTTTTCTTTTTTCTGTTTACATCACGCATGATTTACTCTCCCCTGCTGATTTCGATCGAGAAATCGCTTGGACTCGGTCATGCCCAGGCCGCCTCCTTCTTCCTCTTTATCACGATTGGTTACGCGGGAATGCTGATCTTCAGCGGTTTCGTGGCAGCGGCGATCGGCCATCGGGCTACGATTCTATTGTCCGCACTGGTTGCCATTCTGGGGCTGATTGCCGTATCGTTGAGCTCCACCCTTTGGGGCATTCGGGCGTCTCTGATCATAATCGGCGCGGGTTCCGGCTTGTACTTCCCCTCGGGCATACCCACCCTCACCTCCCTGGTCGAGGAGAAGGATGAGGGAAAAGTATTTGCCCTTCACGAGATAGGACCCAATTCGAGCTTCGTGATTGCTCCGATCGCGGCCGTCTTCGCCCTAAGATTTCTGAACTGGCAGGGGATTCTGCTCGTGCTCGCCTGCATCGGTACTGCAGCGGGCCTCTTGTTTCTGATCTTCGCCAGGTGCGGAAGGTTTCACGGCAAGCCGCCCCACCTGGCCAACGCCCGGTTGATACTCACGAAATCCTCCTTCTGGATTATGGCCGGCCTGTTCACCTTTGGGGCCGGAGCCGCTATAGGCGTATTTGCCATGATGCCGACCTACCTGGTAGCTGAAAGGGGGATGAACGCGGAGTTGGTAAACACGCTGGTCGGTCTATCCCGACTTTCGAGCCTGGTGATCATCTTCGTGGCAGGCTACCTGGTGGACCGCTTCGGAGCCCGCAGGATTATCTCTGTCGTCATGTTGGCCGCAGGGGTAGCCACCGTCGGCCTAAGCATCCCCTTCCGTCCGCTTCTGATCGCGGCGGTGTTTCTGCAGCCGGTTCTCATCGCCTGCTTCTTTCCGGCGGGTTTCCCCCTAATCTCACGAATTGCCCCGCCGGAGATGCACAACCTCACAATTTCTTTTCTGTTCCCGATCGGATACGCTTTCGGACCCGGTCTGGTTCCCCTGCTCCTTGGTCTACTCGGAGACCGGCTGTCCTTCGCGGTCGGATTTCTGATGTACGGAATCCTCCTGATGGCCAGCGCGATACTGCCGTACTTTCTGAAACTGGAGACGAATCGCGGATCTGAGAAAAAAACCTGAAAAATGGTAGCCCACGACCCGGCAGGCTGTGTAGAATGGCGATGAGGAGGAGAGAGAATGAGTTACGGATTTGGGATTATCGGACTCGGACTGATCGCAGACTTCCATGCCAAGGCTATCCGGGCCATCTCCGGCGGAAAAGGAGCGCTGGTAGCCTGCTGCTCCCGTAGTGCGGAGAAGGCTAAAGAGTTTGCGAAAAAACACAACTGCCGGGGTTATGCTGATATCGGAGAGTTCCTCGCCCATCCGGGACTCGACATCGTGAGTATCTGCAGTCCTTCGGGCGCCCATCTGGACACGGCCCTGGCTGCGGCCAAGGCGGGAAAACACGTGATCGTGGAAAAACCTCTGGAGATTACACTGGAACGCTGCGACCGGATAATAGAGGCCTGTGACCAAGCCAAGGTCAGCCTGGCGGGGATCTTTCAGTCCCGCTTTTCAGAGGTGGCCGGACTGGTGAAGAACACCCTTGAGCAGGGCCGCTTCGGCGCTCTGGTCCTGGGGGACGCTTATGTGAAATGGTTCCGCAGTCAGGAGTACTACGACGACGGGGGCTGGCACGGCACCCGGGCCCTGGACGGCGGTGGGGCATTGATCAACCAATCGATTCACGCCATCGACCTGCTGCAGTGGTTCATGGGTCCTGTGGAATCGGTTCAGGCCTTCACCGGTACGATCGGCCACAACCGGATCGAGGTGGAGGACAACGCCGTGGCGGCCCTGCGCTTTAAAAACGGGGCCTTCGGGGTGATCGAGGGATCCACCTCCGTGTACCCCGGCTTCCTCAAGCGCATCGAGATCTCCGGGACCAGGGGAAGCGTGGTAATGGAGGAAGAAACCCTCAAGACCTGGGAGTTTGCCGACGATGCCCCCGGGGACCAGACGATCCGAAAAAAGTTCGGCGCCGGTGCTGAGACCGGCGGTGGAGCGGCGGACCCCGCGGCCATCAGCTTTGAGGGTCACCGCCGCCAGTTCCAGGAGTTCATCACCGCTCTGGAAGAGGGCCGCCCCCCTCTAGTGGACGGCCTGGAGGCCAAGAAGGCCGTGGAGATCGTCCAGGCGATCTATACCAGCGCGGAAAAGTGCAAACCGGTTCAGCTGTCCTGAGCTGATTTCCGAACACCCGTCAATAAGGAACTTCAGGACGACGAACATCACAGCCATGCGCTACGACTTCGACAAGCCCATAGACAGACGCGGCACCGCTTCGATCAAGTGGGACTACAGCAAACGCTTCACCGGGCTGGAAGAGCTGCTGCCCCTGTGGGTGGCCGACATGGACTTTCCCTCCTGCAACGAGGTGACCGAAGCATTAAAGCGCAGAGCCGAACACGGGATTTTCGGCTACACCCTGGAATCGGAATCCTACTTCCAGGCGGTGATCGACTGGATGCAGCACCGCCACCAATGGGAGATACGCCGCGGCTGGATGGTTGCCGCTCCCGGGGTGGTTCCCTCCCTGAACCTATCGATCCTGGCCTATTCGCAACCGGGTGACGGGGTGATCATTCAGCCTCCCGTGTACTATCCATTCAAGGAATCTATCCTCAACAACGAGCGTCGGGTGGTGGAAAATCCCTTGAGACTCGAGGGAAATCGCTACACCATGGACTTGGATCAGCTGGAGGAGGCAATCGACGAACGCACCCGGCTGCTGGTCCTCTGCAGCCCCCACAATCCGGTAGCCCGAGTATGGAACCGGCAGGAGCTGGAGCAACTGGTGCAGATCTGCAGGCAACGCAGGATCATTATCCTCTCCGATGAGATCCACCACGATCTGATCCTCGAAGGACACCGTCACACTCCCGCCGCTTCCCTGTCTGAAGAGGCGGCGGCTGTCACCGTCACCCTGACCTCGGCTACTAAAACCTTCAATCTTGCCGGCCTGAGCTGCTCACTGGTGATCACTTCGGACAAGGACCTGCGGGAAACGTACCGTGACACCCAGAAGCGCGTCTGTAGCGGGATCGCCAATGCTTTCAGCACGGCGGCTGCGGAAGCCGGCTATCGTCATGGAGAGGGCTGGCTCCAACAGGTGCTGGAGTACATCCAGGGCAACTACCGGTTCCTCGTCGCCTTTCTGGGCCAGCGGCTGCCTGGAGCCCGGGTCATCCCGCTGGAGGGGACTTATCTGGC